>TARA_R110001583_G_scaffold41753_2_pt1 | contig 57969 bp, 38 predicted proteins | sample TARA_R110001583 | Tara Oceans TARA_R110001583 (sample SAMEA4398432) | marine metagenome | biome: Polar Biome; feature: [MES] marine water layer (ENVO:01000295) within the mesopelagic zone...; material: water (ENVO:00002006), including particulate matter (ENVO:01000060) such as...... | reverse complement strand
ATCATACCTTGATACCCTCTGTAAATTGCAACGCAATCTACCTTCATATAGGCACAGGTACGAACAACTGATCTTATGGCTGCATTCATGCCTGGAGAATCACCTCCTGAAGTCAGTACTGCTATTTTTTTTATTTCTGAAGACATCGAAAAATTTAAGCCAACGAAAGTACTAAATCTTAACGCAATAATAAAATAATGTAAGCCCCCATTTCGAATAGAATTTAAAGAAAACGTTTTAGTTGTGACATTTTAATACAATAGTTCTTAAAATGTCACATTTCTTAACAATAAGCACACATTAGCTTATCAATTTATTGATTTAGGCTTATCGTAAAATCGAATTAAACTATCATTTCCCATTACCGAAGAAGGAGTTTCTTCTAGTTTTTCAGGCTCCTCAATTTCTTTCTTTTTAGTCAAGATTTTTCTAAAAAGTTCTTTGAAATTATTAAAATCAACTTCATAGGTCAAACCAGCCCCTTGTGTTGAACCTTGTTGATCTGATAAATATGCTTGAATCTCGCTTTGTCTACTAAAAAACTTAGCACTTAACGTTCCTTCTTCGTTTAATAAAACTTGTATTTCAAAATCACCTGCTACCAACGTTTCACTAGAAGCACCTACCGGCACCCCAACTTTACCATTGAATAATATTCTATCAGAAATTTGTGTAGAAACCGTCACCCCAATTCGGTCATCGGTTGTAATATCTGCAGATCTATCTAATATACCTTGCTCATAAGAAAGACCAAGATTGAACTTATCATTACCCCCACTTAAAATAGAATTTAAAATACTTGATGCACTCTGAACCAAATTACCTGTAATTGCCTGTTGACTTATACCACTTTGCGAATTAACAAAAGTGCCTTGAGCTAAAAGAAATATAGCATTTTTCTCTTCTACTGTCGGATCCTGCAACCTATATTCAAGTTCAGATTGTACTATAGAATTTGTACCTGGAAAGTCGATACTAAAATCAATATCTGGACTTTGTAGTTCTCCCGTTAATCTAATAATTACATCGGTCGGAATTCTACGGGTAAATTGTGCATCATCTAGCAAAGGTGCAGGATTGGCATTAAGAGAATACACTGCCTCCATTGCTAAAATTGCTTCTAAGGGTTTTTGGTCCCAGTTAATTGTACCACCTGGTTCCACTTTAAATTTCTTATCTATAATACCACCAAACTTATAACTGAATTCTCCGGTAACCACAACAAAATCTCCATACATCTCAAACTTTCCATTCGTATTGATCTGTATCAAAATAATTCCTTCTCCGGTACCCTTTAAAGAACTACCTGTTTTAGTATCGGTTACAATTTCGACTTCCGCATCTGGTGTAATATCTAGGTTAAATTCCAACTCTAAACCTTGATAGTCTTTTAATTGTCGTTGCCTTTCTATCGCTTGAATATCATTTTTCTCTATAAAATTGATAAAAGAATAATCACCCACACTAGCAACATCGCTCAACGGTATTTTCAAAGAAGTCCCCTTCGCAGTTGAACCATCTACAGTTATATTTAATGCCGTAGTAGGTCCAAAAATACGGCCTGTACCATTTAAATACCCAGTCCCGTAATACAACTCACCTTCTTTAAAATCCGTATTTAATATTAAAAAACGTTGATCTTTGGTATCAACATTTAGATCTAATACCCAATTGTCAAAAAAGCTATGTGTTATGGTACCATCCAAATTCGCCCTAGTTCCTTTTGCTACATCTTCTAGAGCTATATTCTCAAAATTGAAAGTCTGGTCAGATAGTACGACTCGTGAACGTGGTGCAAAACCATAATCTACATTTAAATATGGGACTGCTATACCTGCATTATCTAAAGTTAATAGCCCATTAAAACTCGGATTATTAACATTACCAACGATACTGACCCTACCATCAATATCTCCTCGGATATTATCTATGACACCTTCGCCTAACGGACTAAAAGGCTCTAAACTAAAGTTATTAAAATTGGCTATTAAATTAGCTTTGGGTATTTCATCTTTATTCTCAATACTACCAACTACGCTGAATTTTTCCAATCCATTATCAGAGAGTTGAGAGTTAACTTGAAACTCGGTTAAATCTTTATTACCAATTATACTAATTGCTAAATCTCCCAGCTCAATATCGTTAATACCGAAGCCATTAATATTCAAGTTCGATGATGGTAAATAAATACCATCTTTTTGCAATACATTCAAAGTTCCGTTCACCTCGCCTTGCAATTTAAGGCTGTCAATTACAGGAGTAATTTTATCTAATGAGACTATTTTAAACTGCAACTGAAGGTCTTTATAGGTAGAATCAGCCAACTGACCTCGCAATCTAATTTGCTCTTTATCCTCATTATTCATTACAATTTCTTGAATAGTAATACTGTCTAAAGCCCTATTTAAGATTACTTTATTTTTAGTATCACCATCTTTATTCAACACCCATTTATTACCCTTAAAATTGACATCGGATGTTTTAAGACCAATTACTGATTTATTGTCTTTATTGAAAGTGTGGTAAAAATTGAGATTATAAGAATCATTAAAATCACTTCCTCCTTTAAATTCAGACCTAAAGAACAAAGTATCTTTAAGAGTAGTGTTGATTAAATTAAAATCTTTGAAATTATAATAAGGAGTATCTAACTCCCCAACAGAAACGAATGTGTTGAAAAGAGGGTTTTTATTATCTATACGAACCTCTATATTATCTGCAGCAGTACCAAAAGCTTCTATGCTAGGTGATTCAAAATTGAGCTTAAAATCGCCCTCATCAGCAACAATGTTTCCTTTTATAAAAGTGTTAGGATCAAACCGAACTTCAGGAAAAAAAACATCTACGATTTTATTATAAATCTTAAAATTAAAAGAAAGATTTTGTCCATCAGAAATTTCAAACGGTCTATAATTTGTATAAATACTACCCAAAGAGTTTTGCACAAGTTTACCCAATTCACGTACTTTAAAATTACCTTTCATAAAACCGGTAATAATATCTGGAGAATTGATATTTATAATACGTGCTTTCTCATTATCAAAACTTGAGGTAATCGAAAAATCTTCGAAATAATAGGTGTCATTTACATTTTGATAATTGGTTTGAGTGAATTTAATATCGCCTTCAATATTATCAAGGCTAGTGCCCGTAATATCCATGCTTACATTACCTTTAAAAACGGAAACGCTATCATTAATAAAATTAAGTTTCTTTAAATCTGCATAATCTACAGAGGCTATAAAATTAAAATTGTTTCTAGTCTCAGCAACATTGGCAAGACCTTTAAAATTAAATTTTAAATTTTCATCATTACTTATTAATGAACCATCAAACAATTGATCTTTAATTAAACCCGAAACTCTTAAATCTTGATAATTATACTTGTTAAATTCTATAGAATAAATTTGACCTATAACTTCGGTATTCAATTTTTCCTTAACAAAACCTTTTCCTTCTACATTAAAATCTAAAGTTGTTTTACCTAAATTTTTATTCTCTGCAAAATCGCCTAAGTCAAAATCGATCAAGGAAATAAACCCTTTATAAGTGGCATTATCTATATTATTGAAATCGCTCAATACAATGTCAGCATAGCTACTACCAATTGCGGTATTCAAGTTTACTTTTGCATCAATAGACGAGTTGGTGATAAATGCATTACCACGAATTGTAAACTGACCAAGTTTACTAAAACTAGAGGGCAATGAGTTGCCAATTAGATTAGGCAACAAAGCATTTAATTGATAGTAACTACTTGTTACATTTTTCATTTCAGCATTTAAACTGAAAGGTTTCTGCTTACTAAATAAATTTTTAAAATTGAAATCTCCACGTATACCTGTATTATCTGAAAACAGAAAAAGATTATCGGTATTTAAATCATTTAGAGCACCATTTATATCTGCGCTGAACGTAACTTCTTTACCTTTTCCAAATTCATTATAAAGGAGATTAATTTCATCAAAAGAAACCTTCGACTCTTTAAAATCAGCAACAACATTTACCTTATTTAAAAAATCATGAAAATCTTCCCGATTATAATTAAAAGCCAGGTTACCATCTAATTCGGATAACGGTGTATTTATTTTAAGGGAATCGAAACGCATTTGTTGCTTCGTATACTTAAAATTAGTGGCCAACCTATTCACTTTTAATCCTCTATTACTGTACAGCGACATATCTTGTATATCGACCGTCACTTCTGGGCCAAGAATAAGAAAATCACCCGCATTTATATTTAGGCTATCAAAATTTAAAATAGTAGATTTTTCTAAATTCTCATCGATGTATTTAAATCTACTTTTATTAATAACCACATTAGAAGAAGATAATTTAAATGGAGGTGTACCAGGCGCTCTTGGCTGACCATCATCAAGTTTATCTACAAAAACTTCTAAATTAGTGTTCTCTTCACCATAGTAGGTTCTCAATTTAAAATTCAACCTATCGACAGAAATGTCTCCGAATTCCAAATTTCCTTGAGCCAAATTGCCTATACTTAGAATAGATGTTTTTAGTTCATTAACATAAAACAAGGTGTCTTTTTTATAATCTTCTATGAAGACACCTTTTAATGCAGTGTCCCAAGAAATCAAAGAAAGTTTTAATCGTTCTATATTTATATTGGTACCATATTGTTTATTAATTTGCTTGGTAGCATACTGTGCTAATAACGTCTGAACAACTGGAAGGGAAAATATTAAGGTACCTAAAACACATATCAGTAAAAGCACTAATAATGTTCTAACCAATATTTTCCTAAGTTTTTTGATAGAGCTATATGTTTTACCTTTGTTATTCAAATTTTATTCCAAATATGTTGGAAAACGAAACAATTTATATACTTGCTATAGAATCTTCTTGTGATGACACTTCTGCGGCAGTTTTAATGAACGATAAAGTGCTTAGTAATGTTGTCGCCACCCAAGAAATTCACAAGGAATACGGAGGGGTTGTACCAGAACTAGCATCAAGAGCGCATCAACAAAACATTGTCCCCGTAGTCGATCAAGCAATAGCCAAAGCAAATATCGATAAAAAACAATTATCAGCCATAGCATTTACAAGAGGACCTGGTCTTATGGGATCACTTCTTGTAGGCACTTCATTCGCTAAATCATTGTCACTAGGCTTGCAAATACCTCTTATTGAGGTAAATCATATGAAGGCTCATATTTTAGCGCACTATATCGACGACGATAGCATGAAGGCACCTAATTTTCCTTTTCTAGCATTAACTATAAGCGGGGGGCACACTCAAATTGTACAGGTCAATGATTTTTTTGATATGAAAATTATTGGTCAAACATTAGATGATGCTGTTGGTGAGGCCTTTGACAAAAGCGCAAAAATTTTAGGCCTACCCTACCCTGGCGGTCCTTTAATTGATAAATATGCAGCAACAGGTAATCCACTTAAATTTGAATTCCCCATTCCAAAGGTGAAAGAATTAGATTTTAGTTTCAGCGGATTAAAAACCAACATACTCTACTTCATTCAAAAACAGACAAAAGAAGATTCAGATTTCGTAAAAAACAATCTAGAGGATATCTGCGCATCAATTCAATTCACTATTATAAAAATTTTGATGCTAAAACTTAAAAAAGCTGTTAAACTAACGGGAATTAAAGAGATAGCCATAGGAGGCGGAGTTTCTGCAAATTCTGGCATTAGAAAAGCTCTAATTGAAGCACAAACTAAATATGGTTGGAAAACCTATGTGCCTAAATTTGAATATTGTACAGACAATGCTGCAATGATAGGCATAGTAGGATATTATAAATTCAAAAACAATGCCTTCACGCAACAAGATGTAACTGCAAAAGCGAGATATTTAATTTCTTGATTCAACCAAAGATTGTATGCAACTATTCTATAATTCTGATATAAAAGCCACCGATACTATTTTTACTTTCGACAATAACGAAAGCAAGCATATTATTAAAGTGCTCAGAAAAAAAAATGATGACGAATTATGGATTACTAATGGCCATGGCTATTTATTTCAAGCCAAAATCATAGGTGATTCCATTAAGAAATGTGAGGTTGAACTCATATCCTCGAAAAAGACGCACCCTAAGGCACATTGGCTTCACATGGTTGTTGCCCCTACAAAAATGAACGATCGTTTCGAATGGTTTTTAGAAAAGGCAACAGAGATTGGTGTTGATGAAATAACTCCGATAATCTGCGAGCGTTCTGAGCGAAAAATCATTAAGTTAGATAGAATGCAACGCGTAATTGAATCAGCCATGAAGCAATCTCTTCAAACCTATTTACCAAAATTAAACGAACCTTTAAGCTTAGCCGAGTTTTTAAAAAAACCCGTTACTGGTTTACAGTTTATAGCGCATTGCGAAGACAGCGAACGTCATGAACTTAAACGAAGAGTTGGGGCAGATCAAGATGTAACCATTCTAATAGGTCCTGAAGGTGATTTCACTCTAAATGAAATTAAAAGTGCAATGACAAGTGGGTATTTACCTGTTGCCATGGGTAAAACTAGATTGAGAACAGAAACCGCCGCCATTGTTGCCTGTACTATTGTCGCCTCGATTAATAACGGATAATTAAATTAACTTTAGATGAATTTACGACAGATTGAAAATAGCTCCGTGTCAATTTTTAATCTTCTAATTTCGTAGATTTGATTATGAGAAATTTTGTCACTTCGCTCCTCTTTTGCATTTTACTCTCAAATTTTTCATTGGAGGCACAAGAAGTTGCAATTTTAAAATACCAAGGTGGTGGCGATTGGTATGCCAACCCTACGGCGTTACCTAATTTAATTAAATTCTGTAACAATAATATCGGAACAACTTTAAGTAGTAAACCTGCAACTGTTGAAGTTGGCAGCTCTTCAATTTTCCAGTATCCATTCATACATATGACTGGCCATGGTAATGTGGTATTTTCTGAAGATGATTTAGAAAACTTAAGAAATTACCTTTTGGCTGGAGGTTTTTTACATATTGATGACAATTATGGCATGAAACCTTACATAACTAGAGAGATTAAAAGACTTTTTCCTGATGCTACTCTTGAGGAGCTTGGAGCCGAACATCCTATATTTTCAAATAGTTACACATTTGCAAAAGGATTGCCAAAAATTCATGAACACGATGGTCAACGCCCACAGGCATTCGCGGTTTTTAAGAATGGAAGAATTGTATTATTATTTACATCAGAGTCAGATTTAGGTGATGGCTGGGAAGACCCTACCGTTCATAATGATTCCGCTGAAATACGAGAACAAGCGCTAAAAATGGGCGCAAATATTATCACCTATGTTTTTAAAAGCTAACTAATGACGTCAAAAACTATTTCGAAAGGTATTCTTAGGGCTATTGGCTTCATAGTGGGTATTACCTTATTACTTTATCTCCTATACACGATACGGTCGGTATTGGCATATTTGGCCATTGCTGCAGTAGTAGCATTAATAGGAAGACCTTTGGTTCGATTTTTAAGACTAAAACTTAAATTCCCTAATATTCTGGCGGTTATTATTACAATGCTGTTAATGGTTGGGATTTTGTCCGGTATAGTAGCATTATTCGTCCCGCTGTTATCAGAACAAAGCCAAAACCTTTCTCTTCTTGACATTGATGAATTACAAAAAAGTCTAAATACTTTATACCATCAAATCACCAATTACCTAGGCTTATCATCTCATATCGTTGAAGATGTTATTGATGATGTAGCTTTGGAGAGGAATATTTTAAAAGGATTAGATATAGGGTTTATTCCTAATTTTTTAAATTCCTTTTTAACGATATTAAGTTCTGCTAGTATAGGCTTATTTTCAGTACTTTTTATTTCCTTTTTCTTTCTAAAAGACAGAAAACTTTTTGAGCACGGACTGCTTATTTTCATTCCAAATACTAAAAAACAGGGAACTACTAATTCAATAGAAAAAATAAACAGCCTGTTATCAAGATACTTTGTTGGCTTACTGCTTCAAATATTCATACTTTTTGTTATTTATACCATAGTTTTATTAATTGTAGGTATTGAAAATGCTGTGGTTATAGCATTCTTATGTGCACTCTTCAACATCATACCTTATATAGGTCCTATAATTGGAGGAGTTATAATGTTAACATTAACCATGACGAGTAATTTAGGTTCTGATTTTAGCGAAGTAATTCTTCCTAAAACAGGTTATGTATTCTTAGGATTATTATTCGGGCAATTGGTAGATAATTTTTTCTCTCAACCATTCATATTTTCCAATAGTGTAAAATCACATCCTTTAGAAATTTTCTTGATTATTATAATTGCTGGCTTACTCTTCGGTGTAGTAGGCATGATTGTCGCAGTACCCGGTTACACTGCTATAAAAGTTATATTGAAAGAGTTTTTATCAGAGAATCAAATCGTTAAATCATTGACCCATAACCTCTAAAATTTTCGTGAATCCTTTTATTTTATCTAATGAAGCACAAGAGTTTATCAATGATAATCTTAATACAGATATTCATAAGATTCTTTTAAAGAAATCGCCATTTGCCGAAATCTCATCAAAAGAACTTGTAGAGCAAATAGAATCTAAAGCAAAAGCAAAACAAAAATTACCGACTTGGTTCGCAACTAAAAATATCTACTACCCCAATAAACTTAATCTTTCACAAACATCATCAGAGATATCGGCTAACTACAAATTTTCATTACTAGAAGGTGATGATATAATAGATATTACAGCTGGTTTAGGAATAGATTCTTTTGTTTTCAGCAAGAAATTTAAAAATGTTATTCATGTTGAAAAAAATGAAGAACTGTCTGCCATCGCCCAACATAATTATATTCAATTAAAAGCCACGAATATCAAATGTATTTCTGAAGATGGTATATCTTTTCTAAAGAATACACCAGAATCATTTGATTGGATATATATAGACCCTTCACGAAGAGATAAGAACAATAAGAAAGTCTATTATTTATCTGATTGTGAGCCAGATGTTACGTTACACATTGATTTTCTATTTACAAAATCAAGTAATATTTTAATAAAAACCGGCCCATTACTAGATTTAAATAATGGATTAAGACAATTAAAAAATGTAAAGGAAATACATATCGTAGCAATAGGTAACGATGTAAAAGAAATTTTATGGGTTTTAGAAAAAGGTTATATTGAAGAGCCATTAATAAAAACCATAAACATCAAAAATGAAATTGAACAAACCTTCCAATTTCAATTTAGTCAAGAACAGTCATCTATTTCTACATATTCTCAACCCCAGAATTTTTTATATGAACCAAATGCCGCTATTTTAAAATCTGGTTCATTCCAATATATTGCTGAGTATTATAACTTAAATAAACTACATTCTAATTCACACCTTTACACTTCAAAAAAATTGATGTCTTTTCCTGGTCGTATTTTTAGAATATTAGATATTCTTGATTACACTAAGAAATCAATAAAAGGTATATCTAAAGCAAATATTACTACTAGAAATTTCCCTGATTCAGTTGAGAAAATTAGAAAGAAATTTGGTTTAAAAGACGGTGGTAATTCTTATATATTCTTTACTACAAATAAAGACCAAAAATTAATTGTAATCAGCTGTATTCAAATCTTCGAATAATCGATCACCATTAGCACTACATCGTTATAGATTGGTTTTTTACCGTGATATTTTACTACAAATTAAATCAAATATGTTAAAGTTTTAAACTTAGGAATTTGTAAAAAAAAATACCTCTAAATTATTGATACTTCAATAATTACAAGCGCTTAAAGAGATAATATTAATCACAATAGTCGTTAATAGAATTAAACTACTCGTAAAATAACCCATTTGAATTATACCTATATGCGGTAAAAGTGCTATTATTATACCGGATTTTGATTTTTTTAACATTTAAAAGCTTCATACAATGTTTATAAAAGTTCAAAATTCAGAAATTAATTTAAACTAACAAACAACAACGATTATGAGTCAAAAACGTGATTACAAGTCGGTTAAATCCAAAAAAAGGTCTTCCTTTTTTAAAACCGGATTTTTATCGATGCTCATGTGTCTTGGTGCCCAAATGGCGCAGGCAAATGAGAAAACAAGTACTTCAAATGAAGTTGAAGTAAAAACACTTCAATCTACGATTACAGGAACTGTATTAGATGATGCTGGGCAACCACTTCCTGGAGCAAACGTCCTTGAAAAAGGTACTACCAATGGTACCCAAACAGATTTCGATGGAAATTACAGTATGAATATTGCTGATGGGGCAACATTAGTATTTAGTTACGTCGGTTTCAAAAGCCAAGAAATTGCAGTTAACGGCCAAACTACTGTTAATGCAACTTTAGTAGAAGACGCTGCAGCTTTAGATGAAGTTATTGTAACTGGTTATTCAACACAAACAAGAGGCGATTTAACAGGTTCTGTTGGTAGTGTTGATATTTCAGAAGCTACTAAAGCTCCTATTGTGAATGCAGCAGAAGCATTACAAGGTAGAGTTTCTGGTGTTACTATTACTAACAATGGTTCTCCTGGTGCAACACCAGTTGTAAGAATTAGAGGTTATGGTACAGGTAACAGTAATGACCCACTATATATTATTGATGGTGTGCAAACTGATGACGCATCAATCTTAAATTCTATAAACCCTGCTGATATTGCACAGATGAACGTTCTTAAGGATGGTGCTGCTGCAATATATGGTGCTAGAGCATCTAACGGTGTTGTTATCATAACAACTAAAGGTGGTGGTTATAATATGAATTCCGCAAAAATTTCTGTTGACATGTACACTGGTTTTTCTAGTGCAACAAATCTTCCTGAATTATTAAACACCCAACAACATGGGAATATGATTTTTCAGAGTTTAAGAAATGATGGTGGTTTCCCATCTCATGCACAGTACGGTAATGGTCCAAACCCAGTAGTTCCCGAAAAACTTCAAAGAGCTCCTGTTGATGCAACTGTAAAGCCAGGTGGTGGTACTGATTGGTTAGATGAAATATATAGAACAGCTATTACACAAAATGCCTCTATTACATTAGAGAATGGTAATGAGCAATCTAAGTTTCTTTTTTCTGCTAGCTATCTAAATCGACAAGGTATTCAAATTGCAACTGGCTACAAGAGAGGTTCGGTTCGTTTGAATTCGGAATTTAAAGTAGGTGATAGAATTAAAATAGGAGAACATACTAATATTTCTTTTGATAATAGAAGTGGTGGACAATCTTGGTTTGGCTTTGCCACTAGAATGTCTCCGTTAGTTCCTGTTTTTGATGACGAAGGTAATTATGCAGGTAACTATAGTAATGATACAGGATTATCAAACCCTAACAACCCGGTAGCTGAAGCTAATAGACAATCAGATAATTACACTAAAAACTTAAGAGTATTTGGTGATATTTATGCTACTTTAGACATATTAGATGGTTTGCAGTTCAAAACGTCTATTGGTGGATCTTTAAGAGCGTTCAATACTAGACAATTTAGAGCACTGATACCTGAATCTTCAGAACCAATATCAACAAATACACTGACAGAGGCTGATCAAGACACATACGAATGGGTATGGTCGAATACTTTAAATTATAGTAAATCATTTGGTGATCATAATTTAAATGCACTTGCAGGTATTGAAGCGGTTAACGTTTCTGGTAAGGGTAAAGAAATTACTAGAACGAATTTTTTCTTTGAAACTCCAGAATATTATCTATTAAGTAATGGTGGTGGTGCTGCAAACGTAGCGTATGCATATGATAATGCATCTTCACTATTTTCAGTATTTGGAACCGCAAACTACAATTTTGCAGGCAAATACTATTTGACAGCAACAGTACGTCAAGATGAGTCATCAAGGTTTCTAGGTGACAATAAAAGCGATATTTTTCCATCTTTTAGTGGTGGTTGGGTAGTAAGCAACGAAGGCTTTTGGCCAGAAAATAATACAGTTAGCAGATTAAAGTTTAAAGGTTCATGGGGTCAATTGGGTAACCAAACACTTCCAGTAAACAATCCTACTTATAATATTTCTGCGCTTAGTCAACAATATGCCGATTACGGGTTTAATGGTAGCGGTGGAGTTACTCAAGGTGCTATTTTAGAATCTGCTGGTAACCCTAATTTAAAGTGGGAAACTAGTGAAACAACCAATTTTGGAATTGAACTTGGCTTTTTTGACAACAAATTAAATTTAGAAGCAGAATATTTTATTATCGAAACTAAAGATTTAATTAGCCCAGATAACAGTCTATTCAGTTCTACAGCGATTGCAGCAAATGCTCCGTATGTAAATTTAGGGTCAATTGAAAATAAAGGTATCGACGCTACATTAAGCTTTGCCGATGTAACTTCATCTGGTTTTAGCTATGGTATTGATATGAATTTTTCTTCATACAAAAATGAGGTTACTGATTTAATTAGTGCTTTCCAACCTGGCGATGGTGGTTTCAGAACTACGGGTACGGTTACGAGAACGCAAGTTGGCCAACCACTGTCTTCCTTTTATGGTAGGGTAGTTGAAGGTATTTTCGCATCTGCTGCTGAAGTATCTGCGGCACCTGATCAAGGTTTTGCAACTCCTGAAGATGGTGTTGGTAGGTTTAGATATGCCGATGTAACACCAGATGGTGTAATCAATGATGATGATAGAACTTTTATTGGTTCTCCACACCCAGACTTCACATATGGTTTCAATTTAACCATGGGTTATAAAGGTTTTGATATGTCCGCCTTTTTACAAGGTTCTCAAGGAAATGATATCTTTAATAACGATAAAGTGTATACTGATTTCCCAACATTCTTTAATGCAAATAGAAGTGTAAGAGTATTAGATTCTTGGACTCCAGATAATCTTGATGCAACTTTACCAGCGCTTAGCGCTAGTATTACCAATAATGAAGGTACTTCAAATTCATTCTTTGTAGAAGACGGTTCTTACATGAGACTTAAAAACTTACAAATTGGGTATTCTTTTGATGAGAAAGTTGCTGGTATGATGGGTATGGACAGTGTAAGGTTCTACATTCAAGGAACTAATCTATTAACAGTTACTGGTTACGATGGTGTTGATCCTGAATTACAACCAAGGTTTAATGATAATGATTCAATAGACAACCTTACAATTGGTGTTTCAAATAACAACTACCCTTTAGCCTCTATTTATTCATTAGGCGTTAATTTAAAATTTTAAAAAATGAAAAAGAAAATATTTTATTCTATAACACTTACATGCATGATGCTAGGTGCATGTAGTGATGATTTTACGGAGATTGCCCCTACAGGTGCACTTTCCGACTCGGCATTACAGAATGCAACAGGCGTTGACCTTAAACTCACCGCAGCATATTCGGCAATGGATGGGGAACGTATTAGTAGACAAGGTGAAGGTGTTGCCGCAGGTGGTGACAACTGGTGGACCGATGTGGTTTCTGATGATGCCCACAGAGGTAGTACAGATAGTGATAACACGGCTTTATTTCAAGTAGAGACATTAGACTGGCAAACCGGAAACAACTGGTTCTTAGGTAGATGGAGCGCGCTTTATGGCGGTGTTAATGCTTGTAATGCTGTACTAGATTTGATAAACCAAGTAGAGGATGGTGATTTCACCCAACAAAAAGGTGAAGCGCTTTTCTTGAGAGCTTATTATAATTTTGAACTTCAAAAATTCTTTGGAAACGTTCCATTTATTTCTGTTGAGAACTTAGTAAATTTTGAATTCAATCAACCGAATCCAGGTCCGATTTGGGCTCAAATCGAAGCTGATTTACAAGAAGCAACTACTAGCTTAGGTTCTGATGTTGTTAATGGACGTGCTAATTCTTGGGTTGCAAAAGCCTTTTTAGGAAAAGCCTATTTGTATCAAGAAAAATGGGATGATGCGTTTACACTTTTAAATGAAGTAGTAACTACAGGACCATATTCTTTAAATACTGAATTCGTAAATAATTTTAATTTTGCGGGTGAAAATAGCTCAGAATCAATGTTCGCTATTCAATTCGTTTCAGATGATGGTAGATCATTTAATGGAAACGGAGCTGGTACTTTGAATTTTCCAGGAGGTGGACCTTTAGGAACTTGCTGTGGGTTTTATCAACCAACACAAGATTTAGTTAACGCCTATCAGACAGATGCAGCAGGTCTTCCTCTTTTGGATACCTTCGCAGCAACAGATGTTACAAGTGATTATGGCATTAACAGTACTGAAGATTTTACCCCATTTACAGGTCTTTTAGATCCTAGACTTGACTACACAGTATCAAGAAGAGGTATTGATTATAATGGTTTTGGCCCTAACCCGGGAAAAGAATGGATTAGAGCTGGATTTAGTGATGTTTCTGGACCATATCTTCCTAAGAAGAACATATATCAAGCAGATGAAGTTGATGCGAATAGAGGAACCGGGGGCTGGGGTTCTGATTGGTCTGGCATAAATTATAACGTTATGCGTTTTGGTGATGTTCTTTTATTGGCTGCAGAAGCGGCTGTTGAGAAGTCTAGCCCAAATTTACCTTTGGCACTTTCATATGTTAACCAAGTTAGAACTAGAGCTCAAAATATGACATATATACAAAATGAAGCGGGTGATGGTGCAGCGGCAAATTATCAGATACAACCTTATGGATCTTTTCCTACGGCTGCTTTTGCAAGAAAGGCTGTTCGTTTTGAGCGTCGTTTAGAATTAGGTATGGAAGGTCATCGTTTATTTGATTTAAGAAGATGGGGAGTTGCACAACAAGTTATCAATACCTATATAGCTAATGAAGCAGCAGACATTAGTAAATCAGATTATAGCAGGTTCGGCACTTACACAGAAAAATTTGATTTGTTCCCTATTCCGATTAATGCTATTGATCAAAGTGGTGGAATATTAACTCAGAATCCTGGGTATTAATTAAATTTTCAATAAAATAAATCTTAACAAAATATAGACATGAATAAATTTCGAACAATAAGTATTGTTTTTTCGATGCTCGCGTTAGTAGGATTAAACTCCTGTGATGATGATGATATCGAATCGCCAGGCAGTGCCATTATTGGCCCAGGTTCGGTGTATACTAGAATTAATACAGGAGGAAGCACAACCGCTCTCGACGCTGCACTTAAAGCAGCTTCAGGCGACCTTGTTGCAACTTTAAATGGTACTGAGGCTTTTACGGTATTAGCACCTAATGACGGAGCTTTTACTGCCTTAGCTAATGCAGTAGGTTTTGAGACTGCAGATGAATTTTTAGCCAATGTTGATCCAGGAGTACTTTCCCAAATATTAAGATATCATTTGATTTCGGGGATTACTGAAGCAGGATCTTTTTCAGATGGAAGTTCGATAAGTACTGTTTTAGGGGATGAGCTTTCTGTATTTATTTCTGCAGATGGTGATGTACAATTGCAAGATGCAAGCAAATTACCAGAAACCAACCCTTTATCAACAGTGGTTCAGGCCAATGGTTATGCTGACAATGGTATCGTTCATTTAATAGATAAGGTACTTCTACCACAGGCAGCAATTGAGGCTTTAAATTTTGACCTTAGACCTACGCTTATGGAATGGGCAAATGGCACAGAAGAATTAAGCCTTTTAGCTACAGCTTTAGATAAAGCAGGCTTAGTTGGTGCAATAACGGAATTGGATACGGCAAGAGTATTAGCACCTAACAACCAAGCTTTTGCTGATTTATTTACTGCATTGGGCGATGATTATAGCAGCCTAGATGATTTTGATAATGATGTCGAAATTGCCTTACTTAGCGATATTCTTTTATTCCATGTGTTACCACCAGCTAATGAATCTACAGATTTAGTAGTAGGACCGGCAGCAACACTTTTAAAAGATAATGTTGTTGATGTAACTGCCGACGGTACAGGATTCGCTTTTGGCGATGCTACAGCAACTACTGCTAGTACAGCGACTGCAGATATAGATGCTAAAAATGGATTTGTTGATATAATTGACAAAGTTCTTTTACCACAAGCAGCCTTAGACTTTATAGCCTTACTAGCATCCGATGATTTGGCTACTGTTGTAAGCGGTTCTGCGCAATTGAGTATTTTAGAAGAAGCATTGATTGCAACCGATTTGGTTGGTGCCTTCACCGATGCTACTAATGTTCAAGACACAACAGCTACCAATTTCACCTATTTTAGGCCAGCAACTGTTTTTGCACCAACTAATGCTGCTTTTTCCGATTTATTCAATACTTTAGGACCTGACTATACCAGTATAGCTAGTTTCGATACAGAGGATGAGAAAGCACTTCTTAGTGAAATACTTTTATACCATGTATTAGCAGGCAAAATAGTAAATGAAGATTTTGAGGCTGGAATGGAAACCACAGCACTAGGAAGAGACCTAGAAATTATTAGTGTAGTAGGTAGTACCGATGTTTTCGTTATTGGTGATGAAACTAACGATGTAAATGCCAATTTAATATCAATCGACGTTTTGGCAAGAAATGGTGTAGCCCATGTTGTCGATAAAGTATTGTTACCTAAAAGTGCAATTGACTTTATAAAGGATATGGAATAACACATTAAGTTTAACGCTAACACTTTGTTTAGTGTAAATAAATACTAAACCACCCTGCATTGATTATGCAGGGTGGTTTTTTTTAGAAAGCTGATTTTTTTAAATTATTTTAAACATAGTAGTGCTAAATCCCCCTTTTTGATATTCTCCTGAGTATATATTTAATATTTTAGAAGGAATTTATACTGAAGTTCTTTTACTAAGCTGTACATTATTTATTAACATCAACATTTGAAGTTATACTCAATGTATTTATCATTATTATGTTTAATCTTAAATTTGAACAATAATATTTATCATAGTATTTTAAGTTATTTAATACTGCAACACAAGTAAATCACAATGAAAAATCTATTATTCATTTCAATTATTATATTTTTAATAATCAGCTCATGCGGAAAGAAAGAGGAAAAACTATTTTCCAAAATAGACGCTTCACAATCAAACATAACATTTAATAATAAAATAATTGAAACTGATAGTTTCAATATACTTACCAGCGAATATATATTTAATGGAGGTGGTGTCGCAATAGGCGATTTCAACAATGACAATACTCCGGACATCTTTTTTACAGGAAATCAGGTTTCAAATAAACTTTATTTAAATCAAGGTGAACTAAAATTTAAAGATGTTACTGATATCAGTGGTCTTGCAGCCAACAATAAATGGAAAACAGGCGTAGCAGTAGTAGACATTAACAATGATGGTTTCCTAGATATATACATTTGTGCTGCTATGTATCCGTCAAATGCACAAAAAGCAAATATGCTTTTTGTCAATCAAGGATTGAATGATGAAGGTGTACCTATCTTTAAAGAATTAGCAAAAGAATATGGCATAGCTGATACAGGCAATAGCATGAATGCAACATTTTTCGATTATGATAAAGATGGTTTACTTGATCTCTACGTACTAAATAATGTTGACATACATGAACTACCCTCTAATTACAGAAAAAAAATTACGGATGGATCAGCTTTAAGCAATGATCGCTTATACCACAATAATGGCGATAATTCATTTACTGATGTGACAATAGAATCAGGCATTACTATTGAAGGCTACGGTTTGGGTATTGCTATTGCAGATTTAAATTATGATGGATGGTCAGACATCTATATCAGTAATGACTACCTAACAAATGATTTACTTTATATTAATAATCAAGATGGTACATTCAGTAATAATATAGATGAAATGGTCAAACATCAGAGCAAGTTTTCTATGGGTAATGACATTTCAGATTATAACAATGATGGTTATTTAGATATCATAACCCTTGATATGTTAGGTGAAACAAATCAAAGACTAAAAACTACCATTCGAGATACAAAGTATAATGACTATGTAATGAATGAGAGATATGGTTTCAGCTATCAATATATGAGAAATATGTTACAACTGGGCCAAGGTATTAACGTGCCTTACAGTGAAATTGGTTTATTTGCAGGAGTATCGAGAACTGATTGGAGTTGGTCTCCCCTATTTTTTGACGCTGACAATGATGGTTTTAAAGATTTAATGGTAACAAACGGGTTTCCAAGAGATATTACAGATTTAGACTTTGGAGAATTTAATTTCAATGTTAGAAGATATTTAAAACCAAGTCAAATATTAGATTCTGTTCCAGTTGTAAAAATTCCTAACTATGCTTTTAGAAATAATCAAAATGGTTTATTTAAAGATGCTAGTAGTGATTGGGGAATTGATATTCCATCGTTTTCAAACGGGGCAGCCTATTGTGATTTAGATGGTGATGGTGATTTAGATTATGTTGTAAATAATATAAATGATGAAGCATTTATATTCAAAAACAATACAAATGATAATGAAATAAAAACGAAACATTATTTAAAAGTCAAATTAATAGGCACTAAAACTAACCGAAATGGCATAGGTGCAAAACTAGTTGTTAGAAAAAAGGATAGCGAATTTCAATATCATGAACAATATTTAACTAGAGGCTATATGTCTTCCGTTGACGAAATCATGCATTTTGGTCTTGGCGAATTAAGCACTGTAAAATCTTTAGAGGTATTATGGGCTGATGGTAAATATCAATTATTAGAAAACATTAAAGTTGATCAGACAATAACATTAAATTATGAAAATGCTGTTTCTATCAAAAATCAGGAGTTGGATTTCCCACTAATACCAAAAAAATCTAATCCTATCTTCTCAGAAATCTCAAAAAAGATTGGCGTAGAATACATGCACGAAGAATTAGATATGATTGATTTTAATGTGCAAAGAATTCTACCAAAAAAACTTACTCAAAATGGACCATGTGTAACTACTGGCGATATAAACGGGGATGGTTTTGAAGATTTTATCGTTGGAAGTTCTTCCGGAAAATCACCACAACTTTTCATTCAAGATATTAAAGGTAATTTTTCAACTCAATTACTTTTTGAAGATGTTTACAATAAAACTTTCGAGGAAGAAAGTCTAGTTCTTTTTGATTTGGATAACGACGGAGATCTTGACCTTTATCTAGTTTCTGGTAGCAATGAGTTCATGAATGGAAACGAATTTTATACAGATCGATTAATGATTAACGACGGTAAAGGAAACTTTCAATTAAAAAATGAAAATATGCCTAGTATTCAGGCAAGTGGATCTGTTGTAACAGCAGAGGATTTTAATAAAGATGGATTTACAGACTTGTTTATAGGAGGTAGAACACCTTTTGCAAAATTCCCATTACCTGAAAAAAGTTTTCTGCTTTTAAATGAAAATGGCATTCTTAATGATGTAACTGACTCCATTGCACCTGAATTACGGAGTATTGGTATGCTTAACGATGCAATATGGCAAGACTTTGATAACGATGGTAGAAAAGATTTAATTGTTACAGGCGAATTCATGTCCATAACATTCTTTAAAAACGAGAAAACGAGATTAAAAAAGATTGAACAAACCGGCCTAGATAACTTATTTGGATGGTGGAATAGTATTGAAGGAGCAGATTTTGACAAAGACGGAGATATTGATTTCATTGTAGGCAATTTAGGCGGCAACAATCTTTTCCAACCCTCTACAAACAGACCGGTTACCATACTTTATAAAGATTTTGATAACAATGGAACTATTGACCCAGTATCGTTTGCCTTTTTTAGAAAAAACTATTCAGATACAACTTACGCTTCTGTACCTGTAAATTTTGGAGGTGATTTATATGGTCAAAGCCCTCTATTTAGAGACAAATTCAATATGTATAAAGAATATGCAAAGACAACTCAAGAAACACTTTTCAAAAAAGAAGAATTAGATGGTGCACAAAATTTAAAGGCAAATTTTGACAAAAGTATATATGTAGAAAATTTAGGCAATGGTAAGTTTAAATATAAAGCACTACCATTTGAAACACAGTTTTCTCCCATTAAAGACATTGCACTAACCGATTTTAATAATGATGGAAATATAGATTTATTATTGGTTGGTAATGACTACGGCAACGAAGTCTTCATTGGTAAATACGATGCTTCTAATGGTATCTTATTAAAAGGTGATGGTAAAGGAAATTTTAAAACTATACCTACTGTAGAAAGTGGTTTTTTAGCAGATGGTGATGCTAAAACTGTTTCGAAAGTTAAAAGTGCCAATGGCACTAATGATTATTATATAGTTACACAAAACAGAGGACCACTCAAAATATTTCAAAAAAATGAGTTAATACAGTATAAATAATTTCACTTTTGTTATAATGTTAAAGTCCATTCTTTAAGATTCTTTTAATGATGGACTTGAACATTATAACCTTATCAAATACATTATTCTTAAATAATTTTCAATCAACCTTTTATTAATTTGTAAAATTCAGTAATAAGGTAACTATTATAAATAATTCTATTTCAATTCTTGATTCATAAACCAATCATATAGGGCTTCTGTTTCATATGCTTTGATCCATGCATTATGCCCAACATTCGGGTATTTTGTAAATAGTACCTCATAGCCCATTTCCTCTAGCTTGGCAACCATGGTTTCAGATTCCTCAATGGGAATCGACTTGTCCTTTTCGCCATGAAATACCCAAATTGGCATTTTCCTGTTAATCCATGATGCATAAGGCAAAGGGGTCATTCCGCAAACCACAGCCATAGCAGCGAACGTATCTGGGTATTGCACGGCCATTTCCCAAGCAGCTCCTCCACCTCTACTTAAACCCGTTAAGTAAATTCTATTTTTATCGATTCGATTTCCTTCTACAATCGAATCTAGTAATTGTTTAACTGCTCTAGTATTCCACCATTTTTTTGCATTAGGATTTTGCGGTGCAAGTATTAAAAATGGAAATTTTTTTCCCTGAACAATTAATTTTGGAGGACCATTTCTCTTTACAGTAATTAAGCTATCTCCAGATTCACCTCCGCCATGTAGAAATAAAAGAATTGGAAACTTCTTTTCGGGCTCTTCAAGGTAATCTTCTGGATAATATAGATAATAGGCAAGATTCTCTTTTACATTGGTTTCCATTTCTGAATCTACCAGAACTGGCTTAACTTGAGAAGCGCAACTCTGAAAAATAACCAATAAAATAATATATAAAATATACTTCATCAACGATAGCTCTGTTTGTCTATCAAATGTACCTAAAAAGGATTGTTTTTAAAGTGTAATATAATTTGGGCTTACAATTTCGGGCTTTGTATTCTATTAAAGCAAAGAGGAGGTACAAATTGTATCTCCTCTCCTATATTTGACTATGATTATCTATACAAGGTAAAATGACCTACATATCGTATCTCATTACTATTAGCATTTACCACATACCAATAATCTCCTGTTGGCACCTCTTTGCCCTCGTAAGTTCCGTCCCAACCACTGACCTCATCTAATATAGCCACCACTCTACCATAACGGTCATAAATCTTAACTACGACACCATTAAAAAGATCCCTATTCTTTGGTGACCATATATCATTTAAATTATCTCCATCGGGTGTAAAGAAATTAGGGAATTCTAACATCCCTGTAAATTCAAAAGGTACACTTAGTTCTAAAACACAACCTTTAGCATCTACTACTCTAACATTCACCATACCACTTTCATTGGTAGTAAATGTTGTCTCTTCACCATAAGATTCTCCATTGAAGAAGAATTCATATTCACCATAACCACCTGCAGCAGAAGCAACCACTTCATTAGGTCCGGTTTTATCGACCACTAAGCTTAATGGCTCATAGCTTTCGATATTAAATTCTACACTATTGGTACAACCATTCTCATGATAAATATAGACTATGTGATCACCAGCAGGTAAATCGCCCCATACATACTCGTCTGTAGCATTAGAACTTATGGCATCGGTAGGATCTAAAGGATCAAGAGCAAACATAAATTGTGGAAGCAAATTATCGTTCATCATCTGAATGGTCGCTGTACTTGTTGGGAATATACCATCACAACCATATTGCACTTGAGGCTCTGCCGTTAAATCTACACCTATATCTATGGTAAAAAGTTCAGAAGTTGAACAGAAATTAACGTCTTGAACATAAATAACATAAGATGCCCCACCTTGTAAATCTTCAATAATCTCTCCGTTGTAAGGAGCAAATGTGGCAGTACCTGTTTCATCTATAGGATCCACCATTTCAATCTTATATTCAAAATATGGGGTAGCGCTCACTAAGGCATCATTAAATGGAGTGCCGCCAGCGATATCGAAAACTACAGACCCATTATTAGCTCCAATACAAAGCTCTGGAGTTGTACTGATATTAATAACTTGTAATTGATCAGGCTCTTCAACCGTAATGAAATCTTTTTCAAAACAACCATTCTCATCTTGTATTAGAATCTCATAAGTACCAGCTGCTAGCTCATCGAACGTATAGGTACCAGGATTGTCAGCATCACTAAAGAACTCATTAAAATTAGGTGCGATAGCAAATTGAATTAAACCAACTCCGCCATTACTTACAGAAACAGTAATTGTACCATCTTCTTCACCATTACAACTTACATTGCTAGGTACTGCATCAAAAATTATTGGTTCTGGTCTAATGATTTCGAACGGACCTGCAATATCCATACAAGTAGCACCACTAGTTACTGCAATATAATAGCTTGTTCCTTCTGGTAATGCTTCAAACGTTCCGTTTTCTTGAGGTCCTCTTACCAAGGTAGCTGTCGCTGATGGATTAAATGCATCTACTGGATCACCCTCATAAAGATAAAATAAGTCTTCACCTACACCGCCATTTACAAATGATTCAATTCTACCATCTAGTTCTGAAGCACAAGAAATATCATCTGGTAAATTCGGTAATAAAGTAATACCCGTTGCATTGGTCATGGTAATACCATTTGATCGTATTGCTGGGCAAGCTCCTGCAGAGTTTACCTTTCTTACATCAAATTGATAAGTTATTCCTTCTACACCCGAAACTGTAACTGAATTTCCAATCATTGGGATATATGTTCCAAGAGTTGCTCCATTTTCTACTCTCAAGTATTCATAGGTAAATAATGGGTCAGGATTTTCAACGGTCAACCTCATTTCACCATCACCTCCACAACCGGGCACTCTTGTCTGTACTAATAAAGGTTGAATTGGTGGTGGTGGATCTACAAAATAAGCTTCAGTCACAAATGAACAACCAAAACTAGATGATACCTCTATAGCATACCAACCTGTACTGATATATCCTCCACTATCCCCAACAAAGGTTGGTGTGTTTTGAAGTCCACTTTGTGAAACTATATCTGTATTATCGTTACCATTCAAGTAAAGTAATGTATAATTATATCCAGCACTTACAAAGCCTCCACTAGCCCCTGCCAGAGCAGTCAATACATCACCGGAAGTAATATCATAAGCTTCTAGAACTGCATTGTTACCATTAGGGCAATCAAGACCCTGTGGCTCTCTTATGCCAGCAACTATTTGAGGAACTTCTTCCAGTTCAATTTCAAAGGTATTCGTACAACCTTCTATATCTCTAACCTCTACTTGGTAAAATCCGAAAGAAAGGCCTGTAAACTTATTATTGTTTGAGAATGCGTTTATCTCTGTCGCATAGGTAGCACCATTGTCAGCACTAATCAACAACCTAAATTCATAAGGGATAGTATCCCAACCACCAGTTCCTGTAGCGTTTATTTCACCAGTATCATTGGTACAACTTACATTACCTATAGATTCAGCAGTTACTTGAAGAGGGCCGTTCGGAGTTCTAATATTAGCAACATTACTTGTCGCAGAACAAAACGGCATACCCGTTGAAACGATATCTACTATTAAATTACCGCCTGGCAAGTTTTCTATACGAGCTTCCTCGCCATTACCATCAGGATAATTATTCGTATCAAAACTACCTGAAGCCAATACTGTAGACCTCGAAACATCGGTAGCCTGATAAACCTCATAGTTATATGTTCCCGAATAATCACCAACAGTAATAAACAACGCTCCATCGTTTCCTGGCACAGCACAACTTACAGGCTTAGCCTCACTGATTAAAGCTGTAGGAACTATAGGTTGATTAACCGTATGTACTGGCATTGGATATGTACATCCGACAGTATTATCCGTTATCTCGAACAAATAATCTCCAACATCAGAAAGATACACATCAACATAATTATTACCTGAAGTATTTGTTACTGCAGCAACTGGAGTAACAGATACTGTATTCACAGTAAAATCATTAGTTCCAATAACTTCTATACGTACGCGCTCGTCATCTCTACAGTTTAAAATATCGACTTCAATAATCGTGGGAATAACATCTGTTGGTGGATTGATAGTCGGAACATTAAAAGTTGTTTGACAACCGTTGCCATCGATTGCATAAACTGTGATGTTTTGGGTAGAACCATTATCTACTATTTCAAAAGTATTACCAGTTTGATAGTTTGAAAAACCCGTAATACTGTACTGATATCCAGAACCAACTGTTCCTAGATCAACTATACCTACGGTAATAATGGTTGAACTATATCTATTAGCACCTGGTTCACAAGCAAAGTCTGGTGCACTAGCAGTTATACTAAAAGCATCAGGATTATCAATTGTATGAACCGCAGATAATACTTCACAATTACGAGCAGTTACCACTTGAACTTGGTAGTCACCTGCAGGCAAACTAGAGAATGCACCAGTTGTGTTTCTATCCTGCTCTGTAGCTGTCGTTAAGTTATTTAAAATATAAGTTAATGGTGTATCTTGAGAAGTAAATGGAACAGCTGCATTAGCCGGACCAACAACAACTTCTATAGAACCATCATTTTCATCTCTACAACTAATATCTATTGCTTCTTCAGAAACAATAACCGGTTGTGCTGCTTGATTTAGTATGATGTTTGTTACCCTAGTTTCACAGAAACCAGCACCATCATTCACAATATTATCTGTGATTAACACCTCATAAGTTCCAGGTGTCAATCCTGTGAATAACGGATTATTAGTTTGCGTAATAGGACCTACTGAATTTGAGTTATAATCAGTTCCCGTAAGCTCATATTCAAAATCTCCACTACCACCGTTCGTACTTATTGTTATTACTCCATCAGCATCATTACAAGTACTATCAGTTGAAAATCTACCTGTAGCAGATAAGAAATCATAAACTGTGGCAGTACCTTGACTACTACAACCATTAGCATCAACAACATCTACCACATAATCCCCAGGGCTACTAACTATGTACGTATATTCCCAAAAACCACCTACTATCGTCGGTAATTGTTCATCACCTCCCAAAGTAAATCTTGGCGTATTTATAGTATTAGGCACTCTTACCGTAATATCAAAAGCAGTAGAAGTAGGATCACACTGATTTACAACTGTAAAATCTGGCACTGCCAAATCTGGATCTAATGATATAATGGTAGCTATATCAAATGAAGTACAACCACTTACATCTCTTACATACACATCATAAGTACCATCTGGTGCAGAGAATGTAGTGTCAGTAGTCCAATCTATAGCAGTTGGAGCAATACCGGCATCCATAAAGGCAAACTCATATGGCCCGCCAGAACCTCCTCTACCTTGTACGGTTACCTGACCAAATGCATTACAATTGGCAGGAACTTCTTGTAAAATATCTATGTCCGGTAAATTTTGAAGAACTAAAACCGGATCTGCCGCTGTACAAGTATCTGTTATATTAGTAACTAATATTTGATAATCACCTGGTAATTCTGGATAAGCTCCATTATAAGGTAAGCCTGTAGTTAAAACTGAATTCTCAAGTATAATACTTGACCCATCTTCATTGTTTATCAATTCTATTCTTAAAAGATCACCAATGTCATAACCTGTAATTTCATAAGTTATTTCTCCATTCCTATTAGTATCACAAGCGCCAGGTGTAGAATCTGCTGTAACACCTAAAGCAGAAAAACCGTCTATTGGTGGTATTTCTTGCTCATAAGTACAACCTGTACCTACATCTAAAACAACTACGGTATAAGCTACACCATATTGAATTCCGTCTGTAACATTACTGAATGTATGATCATCAGCCGCAGGCGTATTATTTAAGTTATAAAAAGCTGGCTGATCTATCAACCTTATTTGATAAGGACCAGTGCCTCCACTAACGGAAACAGCATAAGTAAAAGCCGTATCATCACAATCAACAGGTGCTGGCGGTGGTATAGGTGTTATCACAACTTCATTGGAAGTTATGGTTACAGTATCTATATCTGTACAACCATTAGAATCTACAGTAATAACCGTATAATTACCTGTTACTAAGCCTGCATCTAATATTTGCAATGGTAATGCAGAAGGATCAACATCTTCTCTACGTGTAATTTCTACGCCTGTATTATCTTCAATAATAAAATCGAAATTTGGGGTGCCTTGCGTAACATCGACAGTAATACCCCCACTTACTGGACCACTACCACCACAAATCGCCTGAACTTCAGTAACAATAGTAGCTGGCGGTGGAGTATTATCTAAAACAATATCAAAAGTATCTACAACTGTTTCACAACCTCTAGCATCTCTTACCAAATAAGAATACGTACCAACCGTTAAGTTTGAGTATACAGTTTCAGATGCCCATCCATTTCCATTGAAATTAATTTCATATGGTGGTACACCACTTGTTGCATCTGGTGTTATAGTAACCGCACCATTATTAGTTGAGCTACAGCTTACCGGTCTAGTAGTAACAGCTGCTGCAGCAATATTCTGAGGTGGATGTAAAGTAATAGCAACAGACTGCGCTACACAACCACTACTAGTAGTATTGTTATCTGTAATTCTAAAAACATAGTCGCCAGGAGTAGCAGTATCATGGAAAAAATTATCAGAAGTTAATGGAAATGCAGCACCAAAAGTTGCTCCACCATCCTCACTAACTTCGTATTGTTTTGCACCTGCTCCAATAGTATAACCACCGTTAACACTTACATTTATTCTACCAGGATTACCACCACATGGTATTTCAGTTTCTATACTAGTATTCACTCTTAATTGAGGTTCTATAGTAATAGGAAGACTATCTGAACAGTCATTACCATCTACCACTTCAATGGTATAATTTCCAGGTGCAAGTCCAGAGAAAGATGCACTCGCCTGTAAGGTTCCGCCGTTAATTCTATATTGATGTGTACCTACGACTGCCGTTCCTGCAGTTGAAGTTACCGCTACCGTTGCACCCACTCCAGCCACATAACAAAAATCAGATGCTGGTCCGTCTAAAGAAACAGTCGGAGCATCAATTGGATTTAAATCAAAAGAAAAAGTAGCTGTACAACCTTCAACATCTTCTACAGATAAGGTATAGGTTCCAATGGCAGAAAGATTACTAAAACTTCTTCCTGATTTTGGACCAATTTGTGGTCCGGTTGGTGGTATTAACGTATATCTGTATGCTCCCCATCCCCCTGTTGCTGTTGCTCTAACAGCGCCTAAATTGCCATTTGCACAACTCATTGGCGTAACAACACTAGTAGATAAGTCTAAAATCGGCGCATCTTGAATATCAAAAGAGGCGGTATCCGTACAACCAGTATCAGCATCTGTTATAGTAATAGTATAGGTACCTGCACCTGATAATGGAAGAACAACTTCAGTATCACTTTGTGGACCACCTGTAAACAGGCCTCCATTTATATCATATGTATAGTTATTAGCGAATCCGTCGATAATAAATGTTCCTGTTCCATCTGTAGCACCATTACAAACTCTCAAATCTCCGCCCGATTTTACACGAACACGAATTGAGCTCATAACAATAGGTCTGAAACCTTCTGTATAAGAGCATCCATTAACATCAGTAATTTGAAAAATATAAGCTTGAGAAGTCAGTAATCCTGTAAAAGTATCGTTATTACCATTATCAAAATAAGCTGGGCTTATTATTTCATATCTGTTGATAGCTGCATTACTTGTTGGAGTTAACTGAACATCTGAAGTACCGGCCGAACAACTTATATTACTTTGAACAAAATCTAAATTAGTTGGGGGATCTACATCAAATATTTCAATTGATGTAATTTCTAAGCGACATCCGCCTGCATCACGAATAATTGGCGTGTAAACTCCCGCAGACAAACCACTATATGATGTGGTAGTTGAAAAATTAACTCCATCAATACTAAAAACATAACCACTGCCAGAACCTCCTGAAAATGGACCTACAAAATCTATCTGACCGCCATTGGTTCCTGAACTAGTACAGCTAACGTCAGAAATTTTATTTGCAGAACCTGTCAAAGTACCTACTGTTGTTACCGCTATAGAAGGCAAGTCTAATGTACATTCAAAACCACCTTGTTGGTACCTTACTTCAATATCATTATACGTACCTGCCGCTACAGAAATTTGAGGTGTACCAACCCAAGGTTCAGAAGCGCTTTCTCTAAACGAAATATTATAACCTCTTCCATTATTTATTATAAAGTCTAATTTTGCTCCTCCATTACTACATGTACCGTCAATACCTGTAACCGTTATATCTGGTGGTAATAATGTTTCTACATCAGAAGAAGCATTTATAATACAGCCATTACTATCGGTTATAACGAAGTCATATGTACCATCGGTTGTCACCGTATATGTGGTCGTACCAGAATCTGTTGACGCATTACCGAAGGATGGTTGCACTGGCCCACCATTAACCCTAAAGGTATAAGGAGCTGAGCCACCTGTAGTATTTAAAGTAATATCTACACTAGAAATATCAGAGCACCCAAAACTACTGTTAACTTCAGTAGAGGCATCTAAAGCTGAAGCCCCTGCACCAATAGTTAGTGGGTTACCACTAGTATCAAAACTCTGTCTTGGTGCTGTAATTCCGTTCAACGGGTCACCCGTGCATTGTTGTGTTTCTACTTGAACAGTATACGTACCAAAACCTACAGCAGAAAAAGTGTAAGGATTAGTTGATACAAAAGCAGTAAATTCTTGTGCTACACCACTAGAATTCAACAACGTATATTTATAAGGACCAGGTACATTAGAAGCTGTAACCGTTATACTACCGGTATCACCACTACATAATGCATCTGTAAAAGTAGCAGATATCTGAATCTCTTTCTCTTCAATTACTATAGGCTCATACGGATATTCACAAGTGTTTGCCGTATTTTTTAATCTTGCCTTAATATTATAGGTACCAGGCGCTAGATTAGAAAATATAGCACTTTGCCAGCTAACACCGCCATCAATACTAAACTCATAGGCACTAGATAAATTGGTAATTTGTATTCTACCATCTACACCGCAGATATAATCTTGTTTTACAAAGGTTTGGGTAATGGTGCTTTTCTTTACCTTGAAATAGTATGTTTGTCCGTCAGCAATTACTCGATATTCGGCACCTGTTGTTGATGGAACTGAGCTTGCATCTAACGAAAAAGTTTGAGCACCAGAAACTTGAGTATAACAAGAGCCTGTATTTGGACATTCCGTATTTACATTCGGGCTACAAGAACCACCCAATATTTGCCATGATACATTAGTATAAGTACCGCCGGATAAGCTTATTATTCGGTCATCATATTCACCACAAAGATTAAAACGTGCTATTGTAAAACCGTTATCATCACAGTTATCAATATCATCTGCCCCTTTAATGATTGTTGCAAACATTGCTGGTGCGGCCTCAATTGACTTGCTAGCAACATTAATTTTCTTTTCTAAATTAGGTTGTCTGTTCGTGGTTATTGAAACCGCCTTTTCTATAACTAAAGAAACCTCCTCAAATAAGGTGCTTACTTTAGAATTGGCAAGTGCCGTAGTACCAACAACCGAAATAAGAAGCAGAAGCAGTACATACAGCGTGAACCGCTGTTGTTTTGGAAGCATAGGTTAAGATTCGTTTAAAAGAACAATAGTGATTTGGGATCTTTACCGTTCTTTGGTGTAATTTTATATACTTATATTTTATCTTTAAATAATCATTAGTCCTCTAACATATTTCTAACGCACCAATATGAAAAAAAGTATCATTCTAAGAATTTTATTTGTTGTAATACTCAACAATTCTTGCGCGCAAGATGCTGAAAACAAAGTAAATACACCAGAAATTCCTGTTTTTAAAGCAGTGCTGTTCGTCGATGAGCTACAGGTTCCATGGGGGTTCACCTTCCTTCCTGATAAAAGTATTTTAATAACAGAAAAAGAAGGAAAATTAATTCATTTTTCAAATGGTAAAAAATCGATAATCGGTAATATTCCTGAAGTTTATCAACGTGGGCAAGGCGGACTTCTCGATATTGAAATTCATCCTAATTATGAAAAAAATGGATGGATATATTTTACATATGCATCTGCTGAAGGGGACGAAAAAGGAGGACATACTGCTCTAATGCGGGCACAATTGAAAAACAACACTCTTATCAATAAAGAATTGCTTTACAAAGCAGTACCAAATACAACAAAAGGGCAGCATTTCGGCTCTAGAATTGTTTTTGACAATGAAGGATACATTTACTTCTCTATTGGCGAAAGAGGTGACCGAGATAGTAACCCCCAAGATATTAAAAGAGATGGCGGAAAAATATACCGGTTACATGATGATGGTCGTGTACCAAAAGACAATCCGTTTGTTAACGTAGCTGGGGCTAAGACCGCTATATACAGCTATGGTCATAGAAATCCTCAAGGGTTAATAAAACACCCGAAAACCGGTAAAATTTGGGATAATGAGCACGGACCAAGAGGTGGAGATGAAATAAATATAATAAAAAAAGGTGCCAATTATGGCTGGCCTTTGGTAACCTATGGAATTAATTATGGTGGCACTCCCATTACCGATAAAACAGAAATGAAAGGTATGGAACAACCAATTCATTATTGGGTACCCTCAATTGCCCCAAGTGGTATGGCTTATGTAACCTCTGATAAATATACAAATTGGAAAGGAAGTTTATTGGTGGGTTCTTTAGCCTTTCAATACTTGGAGAGATTGGTTTTAGACGGAACAAAAGTTGTTACACGTGAAAAATTAATGGATGGTTTTGGAAGGGTTCGTACCGTAAAACAAGGTCCAGACGGATTTATTTATGTAGCCGTTGAAGGTAAGGGCCTTTATAAATTAATTCCAATAAAATAAACGAAAGAAAAACGCATCAATCTAATATTCATCGATTGATGCGTTCTTTCTTTAAAATAAGACTAGTTAAAAAAATCTTAGGGTTTAAGCCCTACCAGCATCTATGGCCAATTTCACTGAGCCGTGTTTTTTCAACAATGCTTCTGCTTCAGGATATTCAATATCTAAACCTTCCATAATATAACGTGTACCACGGTCAACCAACTTATCATTACTTAGTTGCATGTTCACCATTTTGTTTCCTTTCACTCTACCTATCCTAATCATTAGGGCGGTAGATATCATATTTAAAACTAGTTTCTGAGATGTACCACTTTTCATTCGGGTACTACCTGTTAGAAACTCAGGGCCAACATTAATTTCGATAGGGATGTCTGCTATTCTTGCAATCGGCGCACCTGGGTTATTTGTTATTGCCGCCGTTAGTATTCCATTCTTTTTCGCGTCTTCTAATCCACCAATAACATATGGCGTACTTCCAGAAGCAGCAATACCAACAACGACATCATTTTTTGTAATATCATGTGCCATCAAATCTATCCAAGCTTGCTTAGTCGCATCTTCTGCATTCTCAACGGCCTTTCTAATAGCGGTATCACCACCTGCGATTAATCCGATTACACGTTCATGTGGCAAACCAAAAGTTGGTGGTATTTCTGACGCATCTAAAATACCTAAGCGCCCACTAGTACCTGCTCCAATGTAAAACAATCTACCTCCCATTTCAAAACGTTGAGCCAAGGCGTCAACCAATTTAATCACTTGCGGTATTGTTTTCTCTACTGCCGAAGCGACCTTATGGTCTTCTTCATTAATTTTTTGTAGAATAGTTTTTGTATCCATCAACTCCAAATTCTCATGATTAGATGGGGTTTCAGTAATTTTTTTATAATCCATATAATTATATAATTTTTATATCGTGATTTTTAAAGGGCTTAAGTAGTCTATCTTCAGGCTTCAATTCAGTAATCATCGTATTAATATTATTAATATCACATGTTTTATATCGATGCTGGGAATTTAACTTCTCTGAAATAGATAATAAAACTGTTTTTTTAGAAGCTTTAATAACCGCTTTTTTAATTTGAACAATATCCCAATCGAACTCTGTTAATCCGTAAATGGCATCAACGTATCCTGTACCTATAAAGCTATAATCGAACCGTACTTCTGAAAGATGATGAATTGCATTGGCCCCAATTGAAATTTGAGCTTCCTTTGATATTTGACCACCAATTGAAATAACGTTAATATTAGCCTTGTGCGATAATTCCATAGCCACCGGTAAACTAATTGTAAAGCAGGTAAGATTCAGATTTTCAGGAATAATACGTGCGAGTTCCATGCAAGTTGTACCTCCATCTATAAAAATAACAGCCCCATCTCGTAACAACCCAACTGCTTTAGCAGCAATCGTTGCTTTATCCTCTATCTTATAGATGTTGGTATTTCTAGCACTATTGGTCATATAACCCATAGAAATTGCACCGCCATGAACTTTTCGTAATTTATTGTCCGCGTCGAGTTCTTTAACGTCTCGCCTTATAGTATCTATGGACACATCTAAAGCTTCAGCAATATCTGTTATTAATATTCTATTATGAAGATCTACCTCATTTAAAATTGTCTGCTGACGTTCCTCTTTAAGCATAAAATTGCTATTATTATCTAATAATACGAGCAAAGATAGTAATTTTATTAACTTGCTGTTTTATGTCGTCAATGTAATCTAAACACTATTTAAATATTAATTAACAGCAAATAACAGCATAATTACTTGCAAAAAGCCGCATTTAAGTAAAATAACGTATATATTTGCATGATTTAAAAACCTAAAATTTCATTGAAACTTTATGAAAAACGCCGTTAAAGACATTAAAATTGACATTGGTCACCAACCTATAGGACAGTTTGAAGAAACAAGATTCGAAAAGATTCATAATGTGATCTTTCAAGATTCTAATAAAGCCTCTATTGAAGTGGCACAGGAAATTGCGAGTCTAATAAAGAAAAGACAAGGTCAAAAAAGAAATTGTGTTTTAGGGTTGGCTACAGGGTCATCTCCAATAAGGGTGTATGAAGAATTGGTACGCATGCACAAAGAAGAAGGCTTGAGTTTTAAAAATGTGGTAACCTTCAATTTAGATGAGTATCTACCCATGGAACCGAATAACATTCAAAGTTATTTTTACTTCATGCACGAGCATCTATTTAATCATGTTGATATTCCTGAAAAAAATATCCATATTCCAGACGGCACAGTAAGTAATCAAGACACAACGGCATATTGTCTTAGTTATGAACGAAAAATAAAAGAAAATGGCGGTCTCGATTTTCAATTATTAGGTATTGGTAGAACAGGTCACATAGGTTTCAATGAACCCGGGTCTCATTTTAATTCAGGTACTAGGGTTATCACCTTAGATCATATAACACGCGTTGATGCCGCCCCTTCATTTCTAGGAATAGACAATGTACCCAGAAAGGCAATAACCATGGGTATTTCTACCGTGAGAAAAGCAAAACGTATCGTTCTTTTAGGATGGGGTCAGAATAAAGCTGAAATAATTAAAAAGACTATTGAGGGTGAAGTTTCATCGCATGTACCTGCGACTTATTTACAGAACCATGACAATTGTACTTTTGTTTTAGATACAGGAGCTGGAAGCGAACTTACACGTAACAAAACACCTTGGCTAGTAGATGCCTGTAAATGGAATGAAGATTTAAAAGCCAAAGCAATGGTTTGGCTATGTGAAACTACGGGCAAAACTATCTTAAGCTTAACGGATAAAGACTATAATGATAACGGTATGGCAGATCTTCTAGCTTTAGAAGATTCTTACGACCTTAACATTAAAATGTTCAATAAACTACAGCATACTATAACTGGCTGGCCTGGTGGCAAACCAAATGCAGATGATACACATAGACCTGAACGTGCTACACCAGCTAAAAAGCGTGTTATCATATTTAGCCCTCACCCAGACGATGATGTTATCTCTATGGGAGGTACTTTTGATAGACTTGTAGAACAAGGACACGATGTACATATCGTTTATCAGACTTCAGGAAATATAGCGGTATCTGATACTGATGCTAGAAAATATGCTGAGATAGCCATGCAAATACATCCTTCAGATGAGGCTGAAAAAATTATAAAATCAATTACCGAGAAAAACGAGACGCAAATAGATTCGGCAGAGGTTCGTAACCTAAAAGGTAAAATAAGACGGGGTGAATCATATGCTGCAACTAGATATATGAGCTTACAAGATGAAAAAGTGCATTTTTTAGATTTACCATTTTATGAAACGGGCACCATTAAAAAGAAGAATTTATCAGAAGAAGATATTGCATTGGTTGTCGATATAATTGAAAAGATAAAACCTCATCAAATTTATGCCGCAGGTGATTTAGCCGACCCACACGGCACACACAAAGTTTGTTTAGATGCTGTTTTCTCTGCTTGTGAACAACTGAAATCTGAATCATACATGAAAGATTGTTGGGTGTGGCTATACCGAGGAGCATGGCACGAATGGGATATCAATGAAATTGAAATGGCCGTACCAATGAGTCCTGGTCAAGTTTTAAAGAAAAGACATGCCATTTTCTGTCATCAATCTCAAAAAGACGGAGTAATGTTTCAAGGTGATGATTCAAGAGAATTTTGGATGCGTGCCGAAGAGAGAAATCGAAATACCGCTAATAAATATAAAGCGTTGGGCTTATCGTCTTATGCCGCAATGGAAGCCTTTGTTAGGCATAAATTTAATTAACAAATAAACTTGATTAAAAAGGCCTATTTTAGTTCTAAAATGGGCCTTTTTTTACATTATGTCAAAATACACATTCCTCTTTCTTCTTATAATTCTATTTAATTCTTGCGGAATTTTCAATACCTATGATAAATATCCTAAAACTGAATTTAGAGGTGTTTGGATTGCAACTGTCGTTAATATCGATTGGCCAAAGAACGGTAATGATACTACCGAGAAACAGAAAGCCGACTATCTAAAGATTTTAGATTTTTATCAGAAAGAGAATTACAATGCAGTTATTGTACAAGTAAGAGCTGCTGGCGATGCTTTTTATGAATCTGATTACGCACCTTGGTCACGATTTTTAACGGGAGAAGAAGGTACTCCACCACAATGGAACACTGATGTATTGGAATGGATGATTTTGGAGGCTCATCAACGTGGAATGGAATTTCACGCTTGGTTAAATCCGTACAGGGCAACATTTGATGAAAATTTTGAAGTCCTTGCCGAATCTCATGATTATTGCACACACCCTGAATGGATGGTGCATTATGGTAAAAAGAACTATTACAACCCGGGTTTACCTGAAGTTCGAAACCATTTTTCAAACATCATTGCTGAAATTGTATCAAACTATGATGTAGATGCCATCCACTTTGATGATTATTTTTATCCGTATAAAATTAAAGATGCCATTTTTAATGATTCTATTGCCTTTGAATCCTATGCTAAAAAAGATCAGACAATTGATGATTGGCGACGTAGCAATATTGATTCTTTAGTAAAACAATCGTACGAAACAATTAAGTCGATAAAACCATGGGTGCAGTTTGGTATTAGTCCGTTCGGAGTTTGGAAAAACAACTCAACAGATCCTAAAGGTTCAAACACCAAAGCTGGACAAACTACCTACGAAGATTTATATGCAGACCCATTACTTTGGATGGAAAAAGGATGGATAGATTATTTGGCTCCACAAGTATATTGGAGTATGGATTTACCCGTAGCATCACATAAAACTATTATTGATTGGTGGTCAAAAAACAATTTCAATACAAACCTTTATGTTGGAAACGGTGCTTATAAAATTCGAAATAACAGTGATAAAGCGTGGGACGATATAAAAGAATTACCAATGCAATTAGAGCTAGCTAGAGAAACACCTGAGATTTCTGGCAACATAATGTTCAGTGCTAAATCTCTTATGAACGATAATGACGATGTTGTAAAATACATTCATAAAAAGTATTACAAACTACCTGCTCTGAATCCCGCTTTCCCATTATCAAATATGGCTACATTGAAAACACCACATTTATCCATTACAGAACAAAACGAAAAAGACTTTATTCTTCATCTCGATGACACCAAAAATATGCGCTATGCGTTACTTTATAAATCTGGTCGTAAGGCAAAAGACGAATACCCTATTAAAAAATTAGTTTATAAGATTTTCTTAGATGGCAGCCCAAATAGACTGCTAATTCCAAGAAACCAGATATCAAACAACTTTTTAGCACTTAGTTTTATAGATGTATATGGTGTTGAGACTGAACCGACAATAATTAATATAAAGCAACTTGCAAAAAATGATACAAAAAGATAAAGGAGCATGGGCATGGGTGCCCGTTCTATATTTCACGCAAGGCTTACCCTATGTATTAGTGGTCACAGTATCAGTGATTATGTATAAAAAATTAGGCGTAAGCAATGAAGATATCGGACTTTACACCAGTATTTTATATTTACCATGGGTCTTAAAACCTTTATGGAGCCCTTTTGTTGATTTAAAAAGCACAAAGCGAAAATGGTTTTTAGCTATGCAACTTTTAATAGCAATATCGCTCTTGGGAGTTGGTTTAACCATACCGACCAATATGTTTTTCATTTCTTCACTAGCCTGTTTTTGGATGGCCGCATTTGCATCAGCAACCAATGATATTGCTTCAGATGGTTATTACATGCTTGGGTTAACCGAAAAAAAACAGTCCTTTTTTGTTGGTATGCGAAGTACTTTTTACAGATTGGCCATGGTTACAGGAGAAGGGTTGATTGTTGTTCTAGCAGGCTTTTTAGAAAACAAATATGGTGATAACACTAAAGCATGGAGTATTACGATGTCTGCAGCAGCTTTTTTAATGTTGATAATGACTGTTGCAAACTTTTTCGTTACTCCGAAATATGAGTCGGAAAATGACGAGCTAAAGGAAAAACCTAAAGGGTTTTTAGAAGTGTTTTCCTCCTTCTTTAAAAAGCCAGGAATAGGTATCGCATTAGCTTTCATTTTAACCTACCGTTTGGGAGAATCGCAATTAGTAAAAATGGCGTCACCTTTTCTATTAGATACTCCAGATGAAGGAGGTCTTGGCTATTCAACCGAACAACTTGGAACCATTTTTGGTACCGCGGGAGTTGTATTTCTTTCCATAGGAGGAATTCTAGGTGGTATATTAATTTCAAGGGATGGTCTAAAAAAATGGATGCTACCCATGGTGCTTTCATTGAACTTACCTAACATTTTATATGCAGTACTGGCAGTAACCAATACAACCAACATTTATGCCGTAACCACAACAGTTATATTCGAAAAATTTGGCTACGGATTCGGGTTTGCAGCATTTTTAATGTACCTCATATACATTGCCGACGGAAAATCGAAAACCTCTCATTATGCCATAGCTACAGGCTTTATGGCATTAGGCATGATGCTGCCCGGCATGGTAAGCGGTTATATACAACAATGGCTAGGCTATGATGGCTTTTTTGTTTGGGTAGTTATCGCAGCCTTACCTGCTCTTTTCTTATTAAAGTTTATTTCTTATCCGGCAGATTTCGGTAAAAAAACTACAGTTCCTAATGAATAAAATGATATCAACAACTGAGGCTATTGACCAACTTTCTAAAATTGAAAAAGTAGGTCAACTATTTATGCCTGCTGCCTTCATTAACGATACAGAAGAAGAAATACAGCAAATTGAAAAACTAATTTCTACATACCATGTTGGTGGATTTTGTTTTTTTCACTCTAGGGCAAGTGCTGCCACTAATTTTGAAGGGAAAAAGAAAGTAGTAAAAAATGAGAACAGTTTTGAGGTGCTTAAAAACCTCATCATTAGATATCAAAAAGCTGCCACCTATCCCCTATTAATTTCAATTGATGCAGAATGGGGACTGGCCATGAGAATTGAAAATACACCTCAGTATCCTTACGCCATAACACTTGGTGCAAATGTCAAAAATATAGACCTGACTTTTGAAGTAGGTAAGCAAATCGCTAAAGATTGTAAAGCAGCGGGTATTCATTGGAATCTTTCACCCGTGGTTGATATTAACACGAATCCTAATAATCCGGTAATAGGTTATCGTTCCTTTGGTGATGATAAAGAGAACGTAGTTTCATTGGCTACTGCATATATAAAAGGAACGCAAAGTGAAGGTGTTCTTACAAGTATTAAACATTTTCCGGGTCATGGAGACACCGCAACAGATTCGCATTTAGGACTACCTGTAATTAATAAATCTAAAAAGGAACTTTTGGAGAATGAGTTGTTCCCTTTCCAAAAACTTATCGATGAAGGAGTAGATTCAGTTATGGTGGGACACTTATCCGTTCCTGCCTTAACGAATAATAAAAATCTACCATCAAGTATTAATAAAGATATTATTACAGGTGTTCTTAGAAATGAAATGGGATTTGATGGCGTGGTTATTTCAGATGCATTAAACATGCATGCAGTTTCTAAAAATTATCCTGTTCATGGTGAGTTAGAATGGCTTGCCTTTGATGCGGGTAATGACGTATTATGTTTTGCCGAACATATTGAAGAGGGAATACAAATGATCTTAGAAAATGCAACGGAAGCTCAAATTAATAAAAGCATTGAACGTATTTGGAAGTTAAAAGTAAAAGCAATTCAACAAAAAGATATACCAGAAAAATTAACGGACCCTAGTTCTCTTAACAGAAAAATTGCCGAACATTCGCTTACTTTCCTTAACGGAACCGTAGAAGAAATTAAAGAATTTAGAACATCGAATTTCTGCACTCTAACCTTAAAAAGGTATGACACATACCAATCTGAAAAAGAAATTTCAGCTTCTGTAAAAGAAATGCAAAAAGAAATCGTCAATGAAACCGAAATACTTTTACTACTTACACCACCACAAATTAAACCAACGAACAATTTCGGATTCCTTCAACAGGAAATAGATTTTGTGAATGAAATAATTCAGTCGAAAAGAGTGGTCCTATATCACTTTGGAAACCCGTATGCTTTAAAATTTTTCAAAACAAAAAATACAATTGCTGCTGTTATTGCTTATCAAAATTTCAAGGAATTTCAAGATGTAGCTACAGAGCATTTTCTAGGAACTTTTGAAGCTAAAGGAAAGCTTCCTGTTTCTCTAACATAACAAAATTGACAATTCAATTAGAACATAAAAGAGCATCCTCAAAATTCTACCCTAATGAAAGTATATAAAATCATCGGCCTAATGTCAGGAACTTCCTTAGATGGCCTAGACCTTGCTTATTGTCATATTTGGGAGAATAATGGAGCTTGGCAATTTGACATTAAGAATACCAAAAGCGTATCCTACGATGCAGAAATGTTGAACACCTTAAAAGATGCCATTGGTTTATCCGCAGAAAAACTAATTGAACTGCATAATACCTATGGCACATGGTTAGGAGAGCAAGCATTGCTGTTTATTGATGAAGACAAACTAGATGTTGACTTTATCGCCAGTCATGGTCATACCACGCACCATCGACCAGAAATGGGGTTAACTTTTCAAGTGGGTTCAGGTCAGCATTTAGCAAATACAAGCGGTCATAAGGTAATCTGCGACTTTAGAACAAACGATTTAGCATTAGGAGGTCAAGGTGCGCCTTTAGTGCCTATTGGTGATCGAATATTTTTTAGTGAATATGATTATTGCCTTAATCTAGGCGGAATTAGTAATATTTCTTTTGATGTAAAAGGAAAGCGAATAGCCTATGACATTGGTCTAGCGAACATGATTTTAAATTATATTACTAGAAAAGTTAATTTAGAATATGATGAAAACGGAAATTTGGCACGAAAAGGCGCTGTAAATGATACTATGCTGAAACGCTTGAATGACCTACAATACTATCTACTGCCATACCCAAAATCTATTGGCTATGAGTGGTTTTTGGCAGACGTAGTACCTATCGTGGAAGAAACGGATGACTCCATTGAAAATTTACTACATACAAGCATACATCATATTTGTGATAAAATAGCACAGCAAATCAATTTAAACTCCAAAGGTAAAAGACAACGTTTATTAGTTACAGGGGGCGGTGCTCTGAATTCTTTCTTTATAGAAACCTTGCAACAAAAATTGGGTGAAATCATTGAGGTCATCATACCCGAAAAAATTATAATAGAATTTAAGGAAGCATTGGTGTTTGCTTTAATGGGTGTCTTAAGGGTTGAACAACAAACAAATGTTCTTTCATCTGTTACAGGAGCAAAAAAAGATTCTTCTAGTGGTGTTATTTACTTACCAAATTGAACTTTTTTACCTAATTTACTCGATAATCGAAAGTTAAATGCTTCGAGGTTTATCTCGATAATAAAAACATTTTCCTTTTTAATGCCTCGTGGTTTTGCCCGAGATAATTTACTTGAATTGAAATGTCAGAAAAACAAAAAAAAGCATCGGCTTATTGGAAACAGAACGTAAGGTATCTATTTATACTTTTAGCTATATGGTTTGTAGTTTCATTCGGAGCTGGAATTTTATTTAAAGATGCATTAGACTCCATCAAAATTGGGGGATTTAAATTAGGTTTCTGGTTTGCCCAACAAGGTTCTATTTACGTTTTCGTAATACTCATATTTGTCTATGTTCGATTAATGAACAAACTAGATAAAAAATACGGCTATAACGAATAGCATCATATAAAACCAACCATAAAAAAACAATCAAATGAGTGTTCAAACTTGGACGTATATTTTAGTAGGGGTCACTTTCGCTCTATATATAGGAATCGCAATTTACTCTCGAGCTGGTTCTACAAAAGATTTTTATGTAGCTGGTGGTGGAGTTTCCCCCCTAGCTAACGGAATGGCTACTGCTGCAGATTGGATGTCTGCCGCCTCTTTTATATCAATGGCTGGTATTATTTCCTTTGCTGGATATGATGGCTCGGTTTACTTAATGGGATGGACGGGAGGTTACGTATTGCTGGCATTACTCCTAGCTCCCTATTTACGTAAATTCGGCAAGTTTACCGTACCAGATTTCATTGGCGATCGATATTACTCAAAAACTGCACGTATTGTTGCCGTTATCTGTGCATTGATCGTTTCATTTACCTACGTCGCCGGTCAAATGCGAGGTGTTGGTGTTGTATTCTCTAGGTTTTTACAAGTAGATATTAATACGGGTGTGATTATAGGAATGATCATTGTATTATTTTATGCCGTTTTAGGAGGCATGAAAGGAATCACCTATACCCAAGTAGCGCAGTATTGCGTACTAATCTTTGCCTTTATGGTTCCTGCTATTTTTATTTCGATACAAATGACTGGAAATCCTATTCCGCAATTAGGAATGGGTTCAACCTTAAATGATGGTTCAGGAACTTTTTTGCTGGATAAATTAGATGGACTTTCTACTGAACTTGGATTTAATAAGTATACGGACGGTTCTAAATCAATAACAGATGTTTTTGCAATAACGTTAGCTTTAATGGTAGGTACTGCCGGGCTACCCCATGTAATCGTTAGATTCTTTACCGTAAAGAAAGTTAAGGACGCACGAAAGTCTGCTGGTTTAGCATTGTTATTAATTGCGATTCTTTATACTACAGCACCCGCTGTTTCTGTATTTGCAAAAACGAATTTAATTAACACGGTTAGTAACGAAGAATATTCCAATATGCCAGTTTGGTTCAAAAATTGGGAAGAAACAGGATTATTAGCTTTCGATGATAAAAATGCCGATGGTAAAATTCAATACGTAGCCGATAAAGAAAAAAACGAGCTTACAATTGACAACGATATTATGGTTTTGGCAAATCCTGAAATCGCAGATTTACCTGCGTGGGTAATTGCATTGGTAGCTGCAGGCGGTCTGGCTGCCGCGCTTTCTACAGCTGCAGGCCTTCTACTGGTTATTTCTGCTTCTGTATCACATGATTTAGTAAAGAAAGTTTTTAATCCGAATATTTCAGACAAAGCAGAGTTATGGGTTGCTAGGGGTTCGGCTACAGTTGCTGTTATTATCGCTGGTTATTTCGGAATAAATCCGCCAGGTTTTGTGGCAGCCGTAGTTGCGTTGGCATTTGGTTTGGCAGCAGCTTCATTTTTCCCTGCAATAGTACTAGGGATTTTTTACAAAAAAATGAATAAGGAAGGTGCTATTAGCGGAATGGTGGTAGGTATAATTCTTATGTTATTTTATATGACCAAATTCAAATTCGGTTGGTTTGGTGGCGGCACGCAGGCAGATTGGTGGTTTGGTATTTCTCCCGAAGGTTTTGGCAGTATCGCTATGATTGCTAACTTTATTGTAGCAATCATTGTTTTACAATTCACACCTGAACCACCAGAAGAAGTTCAAGAAATTGTAGAAAATATTAGAATACCAAGTGGAGCTGGCGAAGCCACTGGACATTAATTGAAACAAATCAACTTTTATCAATAGAATAAAGGTGTGAACACCTTTATAATATAAAATTAACGAGTACAATGAGTAATTATCACATCAAACATTTAGAAGAATATTTTCAAGTGTATCGTAAATCGGTACGAAACCCGGAGGCCTTTTGGGAAGAAATTGCCGAAGAGCATTTTGTTTGGCGAAAGCGCTGGAATAATGTTTTGAGTTGGGACTTTAAAAAACCAGAAGTAAAATGGTTCGAAGGAGCCAAACTAAATATTACAGAAAACTGTTTAGACCGACATTTACCAACTAGGGGGACAAAAACTGCCATCATATTTGAACCCAACAATCCTGAAGAGGAAGCAGTTCATATAACTTACAGGCAATTACATGAAAGAGTTTGCCGTATGGCAAATGTATTATTAGACCATGGGGTAAAAAAGGGTGACCGAGTGTGCATCTATTTACCAATGATACCTGAGCTTGCAGTAGCACTTTTAGCCTGTGCTCGAATAGGAGCCATACATTCTGTAGTATTTGCAGGATTTTCATCAAATGCATTATCAACAAGAATCAATGATTCTGATTGTAAAATGGTCATTACTTCTGATGGTTCATTCAGAGGAACAAAATCAATCGATTTAAAAGGAATCGTAGATAAGGCGCTCGAAGAATGTCCTGGTATAGAAAATGTTCTCGTGGTAAAACGGACGGGTTCTGATATTCACATGGAAAGTGGTAGAGACAAGTGGTTACAACCTTTATTAGATGATGCGTATGCTGATTGTGTTGCAGAAATTATGGATGCAGAGGACCCATTATTTATTCTATACACATCTGGTTCAACGGGTACTCCAAAAGGTATGGTTCATACCACTGCCGGTTATATGGTATATACCGCATACACCTTTAAAAATGTTTTTCAATACACTGAAAATGATGTATATTGGTGTACCGCCGATATAGGCTGGATTACCGGTCACTCATACATCGTATACGGACCATTGGCGAACGGAGCAACCACATTAATGTTTGAAGGGGTACCCTCCTATCCAGATTTTGGTCGCTTTTGGGATGTGATTCAAAAACATAAAGTAAATCAATTTTATACCGCACCTACAGCTATAAGGGCATTAGCAAAAGAGAATTTAGATTATGTTGAAAAACACGACCTTTCAAGCCTAAAGGTGTTAGGCTCGGTGGGCGAACCTATTAATGAGGAGGCATGGCACTGGTATAACAATAATATAGGAAAGAAAAATAGCCCAATTGTTGATACATGGTGGCAAACGGAAACAGGTGGGATAATGATAACCCCAATACCCTATGTAACACCAACAGCACCTACCTATGCGACACTACCTTTTATTGGTATTCAACCAGCCCTTATGGATGAGAACGCCAAAGAATTAAAAGGTAATCAAGTTGAAGGTCGATTATGTATTAAATTCCCATGGCCCGCAATTGCAAGAACAATTTGGGGTAATCATGACAGATATAGAGATACTTATTTCTCAGCATATGAAAACATGTATTTTACAGGTGATGGTGCTCTTAGAGATGCTGTTGGGTATTACCGAATTACTGGTCGTGTTGATGATGTTATTATTGTTTCAGGTCATAACTTAGGTACAGCGCCTATAGAAGATTCTATTAATGAACACCCTGCAGTAGCAGAATCAGCCATTGTAGGTTTCCCTCATGATGTAAAAGGAAATGCACTCTACGGTTATGTTATTTTGAAAGAGACAGGGGAAAGTCGAGACCGAGAAAACCTTAGAAAAGAAATAAACCAACAGATAACAGAACATATCGGACCTATTGCTAAATTGGACAAAATTCAGTTTGTATCTGGACTTCCAAAAACCCGTAGTGGTAAAATTATGCGTAGAATTCTTCGTAAAATTGCAAGTAACGATACAAGCAATTTAGGGGATACTAGTACGCTATTGAACCCAGAAGTAGTGAAGGAAATTATGGATAATTCACTATAATTTTTAAAAATCAACATTACCAAATTTCACCAAACTCGTTTTAAATTATGGGTTTGGTGAATTTTTATTTTATACGAGAAATTATTAACTCAATATCTGACTTCCTTCCTAAAATATAATGAGGTATTTTCTTTTTAATTTATTAATTATGAGTGTGTAAGAATTCTTAAGTCTTGAAATAAACGCAGTATTTCTTCATCTTCAGTGCCATTATAAACACCCCTAATTTGTCTTTTCCTATCGACCAAAATAAAATTAGGCGTATGTATAAAATCTTGTAGCCCACCGTCCCCTTGCTCTACAACTGCAAAATAGCTTTTGCGAGCTAGCTCATAAATGTGTTTTTTACTCCCAGTAGTTATGTTCCATATAGAATCTATTACACCTTTATCATTTGCATATTTTCGTAGTACCGAAATACTATCTATTTCAGGGGTTACGGAAAGTGACAATAACATAATATCACTATTATTTAAAAATTCATTTTGAATCTTAACCATATTATCTGTCATAACAGGACAAATACTTGGACACCTAGTAAAGAAGAAATCAACAATATAAACCTTATCTCTATAGTCTTCTTGAGTTACTATTTTTCCATTTTGATTTATTAGTTCAAAATCTAAAACGGTATGATTCTTATTTTTAGTCTGTAAACTAACATCTACCAATTCTGCATTAAAATCTGATGGATTATAAATAGGAAGTTCCTCCCTCTCCCAACTATTACATGACAGCACTAAAAAAATGAGCGTACACAAAAACCATACTAAACACTTTATATTCATGATTACGAATTAAGTTGAAGAAATTCTTTAGCCTCACGTATCTCTGGTCTGTCAGTGTTAGAATCTTTGGTGAGATCAAGGAGTGATTCAAAATAAAAAATAGCCTTTTCGTTATTACCAGATTCTTTGGCAGCTAAGGCAGCCCCATAAATTCCATTAAATCTATTTGGTCTTCTTTTAAGGTTTAATTCATAGGCATCTAAAGCTTCACTTGGCCTGTTAGCTTTTAAAAGCATATCGGCCAAAAGCTCATCTGCAGGTAAGATTTCACCTGGTGTAACTGGGTGTTTTGAAGTCAAACTTTCCATTTCTGCAGCATTTCTCATTTGACTTAATGCCTTTTCTACATCTCCACTCTTAAATTCTACCCAAGCTTCAATTATTTCGATTTGAATAGCAACTTGATTTGCTTTATAACTATCATTTAAGCCTATTAACTCCTCTCTATATGATTTCAATAACGTAAGCTCCTTATCTGCTTCAATTAAGTTATTTATATGAATAGAACCTAAGGCTTTTGCAAAATGGAGCAATGATTGTTGCCAAGGAAATTTTTCCCATTCCATTTCTGGGATTTGCGGCAAATCTAATAAAGAGGCCGATTCCCAATTTTTATTCTCTACAGCTATTCGAGCAGGAATAGCAGCCGCTGTGTAGGCAATTTTAAAATTTGGAGGAAATATTCTTTCAAATGATTTCAGATAATCATATTGTTCAATGGCTTTTTTATTTTCCCCAGTTTGCAAGTATGCATATACCAAATACCCCATTGCATGTACTTCTTCATCCCAATGTGCGCCGGGTGCAATGCTTTCGACATAGCAAATAGCCGAAGCTGCTGAATTTATATTCGTATTAATAGACTCATTCCACAGTCCTAATCTAGTGAATATATGTGATGGCATATGTTGTGCATGCGCAGAATTCGGAGCTATATCTGCATACCTTCTTGCAGTACTAAGTCCGAGTTCAGCCAATTCTGGATAATCATAAGAATGTATAATGTAATGTGCTATACCAGGATGATTAGGTTCTTCTTTAAATAAATCTTGTAAAATCTTACCCGAGGCACGTTGTTTTGAATAGCTTTTATCTGTCGGTATCGCAGAAGCACGAAGAGCCAACGCATAAAAAATTACTACTTCAGTATCGTCAGAATAATCTTTAAACATATTCTCCATCTTCTGGGAATAAAGTTCTTTTCTTGTTTGGTTATCTACCGTCAGCCAATCCTTATAAAAAGCTCCAATAGCGCTTATATATTGTTCCGCTTTTTTAGACTTTGGAAGTTTTTCTGCAATTGCAAGTAGCTTAATACCCTTCTTTAAAACAGATGGTTCAGGTGGTGCCCACAATCCGTGATAGATACTCATTGCAACTCCCCAATAGGCCATTGCACAATCGGGATCTTCATCAATAACTTGCACGAAAGCTTTTTCAGCTTCGATGTATTCAAAAGAATGAAGTAAAGAAATTGCAAGATTAAAAGTTTTTCTAGTTTCATAACTACACGATTCAGAAAAACTAACATCACCAAATTGACCATTTCCACATAATTGAAGTTCGCCTCTTAATAGATTCAATGAAGCTAGTTCAGCTTTTTGCTTATTATTTTTACATCCTAAGAAAAAAAACAATACTAATAATCCGACAACAAAGTTTAGTTTTTTAAATTCTCTCATTTCATATGCCTTGGTGGTCTCAAAAAATACCATACTCGAGACATTATCAATTTACAAATATTACATTGTATATCAGATACTTAACGTATAGGCAGCATAAAAATAAGTATAAATTGCAACAGCTTCCAATTTCATGGAAATGAATTATTTATAGGAGTAAAATTTAAATTAGTTTAAAAAAACTTCCTTAATTGGTGTATATGTGGTTGTTCGCAAACAACGGTCGTGTTTTAAAAGCTAAAAAAAGTAGAATGGATAATAAACCACATACGCCTAAACCTGCAAAAAGAGCCCACACAGAGTCTTCAATAAAACCACCAACAAATATAGAAATCGGAATTGCTAATATGGTTGACACAAAACCAGTAATGGCAGCGCCAATACCTGCAATATGACCAATAGGCTCCATTGCAATTGACCTCATATTACCCCAAATAAAGCCTAAACACAAAAACAATAGTGAAAGAAACGTTAACAGAACAACCAAACCAGGATCTTCTGAATTCCAAAATATAAAGCTATAACATAAGGCTAGTGATGTAAACATAACCAATGCCAAAAATGATAAATTCCGCATTCCGAATCGCAAAACCAAGGTACCGTTCAAAAGCGTAGAAATTCCAACAGAAAAGGCAAGACCCGCGAAAACATATGGAAACGTTTCTGTTAAGCCATATAGCTCTTCGAATACATGCTGCGCCGAACTTAAATAAACCAAGAACGAGCCTGTTATCAGTCCTGATATCATGGTGCAAGAAACAGTCTCTTTATACTTGAAAATTTCTTTTGTTCCCTTTAAAAAAATACCGAACGAAAATTTAACCTTATAATCTGGATTAAGGGTTTCGTCCTGTCGTTTCCAAAACCAAATCCCCACTACTAACGCAAAAAACAACTGCATATAAAAAATACCTTGCCATCCCATTATGTGCATAATAGTCTTACCTATGGCAGGAGCAACGATTGGTACCAAAATAAAAAAAGCAGTTACGAACGACATTATTTTCGCCATATAATCTCCTTTATAAGTATCGCGAATTATAGATATGCTAATAGTTCTTGGAGCAGAAAGCCCAACACCTTGTAAAACGCGCCCCACCAACATAATCTCAAGATTTGGTGCAAACAAACAAATAACACTTGCAATTAGAAAAATTGTAAACCCGAAATATACTATTGGTTTTCTACCTAGGCTATCGGACAGTGGACCAAAGAATAATTGACCTACACCTAATCCTAAAAAAATCATAGTAACTAACAACTGATTTCTCGTAGGGTCTAGACTATTTATAGCAATTCCAATATCAGCTATTGCCGGTAAAATAGCATCAATAGTTAAGGCCACGATAGACATCAAAGAAGCCATTAAGGCCACAAACTCAAAATTGGGTTTTACCTGTTCATTTTGCATCGTGCAAAAATAAGGCTTAGTATTTCAAGCGATGTTAATTAAACTTGATTTTTAAGTTTTGGGGATTTTTGAAATTCAAATATGTATTTTTGACGCAAAATTGAATGTATGCTAATTATAGGTATAGCTGGTGGAACCGGTTGTGGCAAAACTACCGTTGTAAATCAAATTATTAATGAACTACCTAATGAAGAAGTCGGTGTAATTTCACAAGACTCTTACTACAACGATTTATCACACTTAACTTTAGAGGAAAGAAGAAAAACTAATTTCGACCACCCTAGTTCTATTGATTTCGCTCTTTTAGAAAAACATTTAATAGCACTTAAAAACGGAGAGTCTATAGAACAACCAGTGTATTCTTTTCTTGAGTGTAATAGAACCGCAAAAACAATTTTAACACACCCTACTAAAGTTATTATTGTTGAGGGAATTTTAATAATGACCAATTCGGCCATTCGTAAAATGTTCGATATAAAAATATTCGTACATGCAGATACAGATGAAAGACTTATAAGAAGGTTAAAAAGAGATGTTAACGAAAGAGGTTGGAATTTAGATGAAACCTTAGAAAAGTATCAGTCTATCATTAAACCTATGCACGAGCAATTTATTGAACCAACAAAAGAGTACGCTGATATAATAATACCTAATAACAAATACAACACCGTTGCTGTTGAAATTGTCAGAAGTATCATCAACGAAAAACTAATGCAGTCCTAATGGCTTTTAAAGATTTAAAACAGAAAAAATGGTTTAAAATCATGACAAATATGTATGTATTGGTACTTTCCGTTTTTGTAGTTTGGATGTTATTTTTTGACACCAATTCTTTATTGATTCATTTAGAATTAAGAAAGGAAATCAAAAAATTAGAAAAAACCCAAGACTTTTTAAAGGAAGAGATTGCAAAGGATAAGAAAATTATTGAAAAATTATCTGATGAAGGTGAGCTTGAGCGGTTTGCACGTGAGGAGTATTATTTAAAGAAAAAAAACGAGGAAATTTATCTTATTGAATATGAGGATAGCTTAAAACAAAAGGATAAAGAATAGTTTTAATATCATTTTAATAAGTTATTGCCAATAGAAATACTACAACTAAACAGGCAACCTAATCATTTCATAATTAAAAGTTTAACGCTTTTTTAATGAAAAGCTGTCGGTTATTCACCTAGTGTTAACAAAATCCTTTCATTAGCCCCATAAATAATTGTATTTTTACGACCTAACTTACTTTGAATATGGGCAAGATTATTGCTATAGCCAATCAAAAAGGAGGAGTAGGTAAAACTACTACTACAGTCAACTTAGCTGCCTCGCTAGGTGTCTTGGAAAAAAAGGTATTATTAATCGATGCAGACCCACAGGCAAATGCCACATCTGGTCTTGGTATCGATGTAGACGGCGTAGAATTAGGTTCCTATCAACTTATGGAACATACTAAAACGGCAAAGGAAACTATAATAAGCACCACATCGCCTAATGTAGACCTTATTCCTGCACATATCGACCTTGTCGCCATTGAAATCGAATTGGTTGATAAAGATGAGCGCGAATACATGATGAAAAAGGCTATTATAGACCTTAAAAAAGATTACGATTATATATTGATTGACTGCGCCCCTTCTTTAGGGTTATTAACGTTGAATGCGTTAACTGCTGCAGATTCGGTCATTATACCAATACAATGTGAATATTTTGCACTTGAAGGCTTAGGTAAACTTTTAAACACTATTAAAAGTGTTCAACGCTTACATAATCCTGATTTAGATATAGAAGGCATGTTATTAACCATGTACGATTCTAGATTGCGTTTATCGAACCAAGTAGTTGATGAAGTGCGCAAGCATTTTGGAGATATGGTATTCGATACCGTTATTCAACGTAATGTTCGTTTGAGCGAAGCGCCGAGTTATGGAGAAAGTATCATCAAATATGACGCTGCTAGTAAAGGAGCGACCAATTATTTGAATATGGCCGATGAAATAGTCAAAAAAAATAAGCAGACGGTTTAAGTATGGCAAAAGCGACAAAGAAACAAGCTTTAGGTAGAGGTCTTTCGGCACTTTTAAAAGATCCCGAAAATGATATAAATACTGCAACAGACAAAAATGCAGATAAAGTAGTTGGTAATATCATTGAGCTCGATTTAGAACATATTGAGGTAAATCCATTTCAACCTCGTTCTAATTTCAATGATGAATCAATAAAAGAATTAGCCACATCCATTAGAGAACTTGGTGTAATTCAACCTATTACAGTCAGAAAGTTAGGCTTTAATGAATTTCAATTAGTTTCTGGGGAAAGAAGGTTTCGAGCATCTAAATTATTAGGACTAGAAACTATACCTGCGTACATACGTATTGCAAATGACCAAGAATCTTTAGAAATGGCCTTGGTTGAGAATATTCAACGACAAGATTTAGACCCTATAGAAATTGCATTATCCTACCAACGTTTAATTGATGAAATCAATCTTACTCAAGAAAAATTAAGCGAACGAGTTGGTAAAAAAAGGTCTACTATCGCTAATTACCTTCGTTTATTGAAATTAGATCCAATCATTCAAACAGGTATGAGAGATGGTTTTCTAAGCATGGGCCACGGTAGAGCTTTAGTCAATATTGACAAAAAGCAAGATCAGATTACTCTTTACGAAAAAATTATAAGCAATAGCCTTTCAGTAAGAGATACAGAAAGTGCCGTTAAAGCTTATCATTCTGAAGATACTATACCTAAAGAAATAAAAAAGACAGTTCATAGTGGTCCTGCAGTTTTTGTTCGCAAAGGAATTAAAGAGCTTACTGATGCATTATCAGTAAAAGTGGATATAAAATCTACAGATAATTCAAAAGGGAAAATCACTATTCCTTTTAAATCTCAAGAGGAATTCGACCGTATCAAAAAATTGATTACAGGTGCGTAGCTACATCACTTCATTTATTATAATTCTTTTTTCAATACATTTTTGCTTTTCTCAAGAAGAACAGGAGGTTGCTCCTGTTTCTGAAACTGATAGTATCACAGCTACGCTTGCCGAAGAAGGTATTATTATTCAAGATTCTGTTTCATTTAAGAAGGTCAAAAAAGAGTTCAATCCTCTTGCACCAAGCAAGGCTGCTTTTTATTCTGCTATTTTACCAGGCATGGGCCAGGTTTACAATAGAAGATATTGGAAAGTACCTATTGTTTGGGGAGCTATTGGAGGTAGTATTTACATGTACAATTTTAATAACAATAATTATAAACGTTTTAGAACCGCTTTTATAAGAAGACAAGCCGGCTATATTGACGATGAATTTTATGATTTAAATACGGGAACTCTTCCTTCATTAGATACCGATGATTTAGAATACCAACAAAATCGATTTCAAAGTGATCGAGATTTATGGCTAGTAGCCGCAATTGCTTTATATGCTTTTAATATTGTTGATGCTAATGTAGATGCCCACTTACAACAGTTCAATATTGATGATGATCTAAGCATAGATTTCGAACCTTTTATTGATTTCAATCAAGTGACCAATACTCCGAATTACGGAATGGCCCTAACTATAAAATTTTAAGAATGAGAATTGGACTTTTCGGATACGGAAAAATGGGTCAGATGATAGAGCAAGTTGCCTTAAATCGAGGTCATGAGATTGCAGCCAAAATTGATGAGCATACGCAGAATATTGATTTCAGTAGTATGGATGTTGCTATAGATTTCAGTATGCCTGAGGCGGCTTTCGGTAATATTACCAAATGTATCAATAACAACGTTCCTATTATTTCTGGTACAACAGGATGGTTAGATAAATATGAAGATGCAATTTCATTATGTAAGAAAAAAAATGGAGCATTTATTTATGCCTCAAACTTTAGTCTCGGAGTGAACATTTTTTTTGAGTTAAATGATTATTTAGCCAAAATGATGAAGAACCTACCTGATTATAAAGTTTCATTAGAGGAAATTCACCATACTCAAAAATTAGACGCCCCAAGTGGTACAGCAATTACATTGGCGGAAGGCGTTATAGCTAACTCAGAATATAGTCAATGGAAATTAGACGACACTACTAACGGCTCATTACCAATTACATCTAAAAGAATTGGAAAAACTCCAGGTACCCATACCGTAACCTATGAGAATGCTGTTGACAGTATAGAAATAAAACATACCGCTCATAATAGAGAGGGATTTGCTTTAGGTGCTGTGACTGCTGCCGAATGGATTATCGGAAAAACCGGTATTTTCTCTATGCGAGATGTGTTAAACCTTGGTTAAAAAGTGTAACAATAAACAAACAAAAAGACTGATGGATTATTGATGCTTGAAAGCAGTATTGAAAATTCATATTATATCTATAAAAAACAAAACTCATGAATGCCACCCAATGGATTATTTTTATTCTCCTTGTACAGGTTATACACTTTTTAGGAACTTGGAAATTATATGTAAAAGCTGGTAGAAAAGCTTGGGAAGCAGCTATACCTGTCTACAATGCTATTGTATTGATGCAAATTATAAATAGACCAAAATGGTGGGTAGTTCTTTTATTTATTCCTATTATTAACTTATTAATGTTTCCTGTCATTTGGGTTGAAACCATAAGAAGTTTTGGCCGAAATAGTACGTTAGAGACATGGCTAGTTGTATTTACACTAGGTTTTTATATCTATTATGTAAACTACACTCTTGATGTTACTTATATTCAAGACAGAAGTCTTCAGCCAAAGACAGCTATGGGCGAATGGGTAAGTTCAATTTTATTTGCTATTGTTGCGGCTACACTGGTGCATACTTATTTCATACAACCATATGTAATACCTACCGGGTCTTTAGAACGCACACTAAGAGTGGGTGATTTTTTATTCGTAAGTAAGTTCCATTATGGTGCAAGAACACCAATGACTACAGTAGCCGCACCAATGGTTCACGATACGCTACCTGTTTTAGGAGTACCATCGTATTTAAAAAAGCCACAATTACCATATTTCAGATTTCCAGGTTTCACGAAAGTGGAAAGAAATGACATTGTAGTTTTCAGCTGGCCAGCCGATACAGTGCGTGTATTCTTTAAAAAAGAAAAAGGTGTTGACAAGCCTATAGATAAAAAATCGAACTATGTTAAACGTTGTGTTGGAGTTCCAGGCGACTCATTAGAAGTTCGAAATGGTTATGTATTCATTAATGGGAAACAATTAGAATTACCAGGAAGTGCCAAACCACAATTTGATTATAATATATATAGTTCAAAAGGTGTCTCTTCAAGAACACTTGACGCACTAGATATTACCGACTTCACAAGAAAGTATTTATCAAATCCTCTAAATCAAGAGCAAGTAAACGGAATAAGAAATTATTTATCAGGTTACAATCAAGCTGAAAACGGACAAATAGAACTCTTAACAAAGGGCTCAGGCATACCTGCCAATGTGATTAAAAAATATAGGTTATCATTAAAGGAGATTACAGACCGCGAGCGCACAGTACCTTTAACTGCTGACATGGTTAAAACACTTAAAGCTGATGCAAACATTGATTCTGTTATTCAAAATGTGGCAGAAAAAGGCAGAAGAGGTATCAACTTGTTTCCTCAAAGTCCCGATTATCCATGGAATTACAGTCAGATGGGGCCTATTTATATCCCACAAAAAGGTGCAACTGTAGACCTAAACTTAAAGGTTCTCCCGCTTTACAAAAAGATAATAAGGGAGTATGAGAAAAATGAAATTTCGGTTTCTGGAAATCAAATAATCATAAATGGAAACCCTGCTTCAAAATATACTTTTCAACAAGATTATTATTGGATGATGGGTGATAACAGAGACCACTCAGAAGACAGCAGAGCTTGGGGATATGTACCAGAAAACCACATAGTTGGAACACCAATTTTCATTTGGATGAGTTTCGATAACTTCACGGAAGGCATTAGTAATTGGAGACCTAGATGGGACCGTATCTTCACAACTGTAAATGAAGATGGTGAACCACAATCTTATTTCAAATATTTCTTGATTTTATTAGTAACCTATTTCGTTGGAAACTGGTTTTGGAAACGAAACAAGGCTAAAAAATAATTTTCATTGTTAAAAACAAAAGAACACAACAGATGAAATTAATTCATCCGGCTTATTTTCCGAACATAGTAACGTTCAGTTACATTATGCACCATGACATCTGTTGGGAGGTTGAAGATAATTATCAAAAACAGACACTAAGAAATCGAACATATATTTGCAACGACCGCGGCAAACATATTCTAAGTATTCCTATTGTTCATGCCAACAAAACTAATGGTAGACAAAAATATAAAGATGTTAGGATAGACAATTCGTACCCATGGCAAAGACAACATTGGAGAACATTAGAAACAGCATATAGAACATCACCTTTCTTTGAGTTCTACGAAGACGAAATAAAACCTTTATATACACAACCTTTTGAGAGTTTGTTGGACTTTAATCTTAAAACCATAGAAACTGTTTTCGAGTGTCTTCAATTAGAAATGCCTCAGCTTAAAACGAAAAAGTTCGATGTTATTTCTGTTGACCAAGAGGATTATAGATTTATGATTAGTGCCAAATTAAAACACCAATTAAATATAGAACCTTATGTTCAAGTATTTGGTGACCGCCATGGCTTTACACCTAACTTAAGCATCTTAGACTTACTTTTTAATGTTGGCCCAAACACGGTAGATTATTTAAACCACGAATTTATTATACCAACTAATGGTTAGGTTTATAGCTCATTATGGCATCCATTTTATTGTGCCAATTTTTATAGCTTTCTATTTTTATAAGGAAAATCGCTTTTGGGTTTCCATAATTCTATTACTAGGTATCATTATAGATTTAGATCATATATTGGCCAACCCAATGTTCGACCCAAATCGCTGTAGTATTAATTTCCACCCATTACACACCTATTGGGCTATAGTTATTTACATGATACTTTTTGCCATTAAAAAAACTAGAATAATCGGCTTAGCGTTATTATTACACATACTTGCGGATACTGTAGATTGTCTATTTATTCGCTCGGAATTTTAATAGTCGCCATAATCGGTTCGTGATCAGAAAGATTAATATCATAATTCTTATGAGATAGTATTTCAAAAACTGGATCAACTAAGATAAAATCTATTCTAAATGGAAATTTCCAGAAGTTGATTGTTTTCCCATAACCTTTACCCCTTTCTAAGAAACTATCTTTTAAATCACCCCTAACAGTGAAATACGAGTTTGAAAACTGAGTGTTATTAAAGTCACCACAAACAATATTTCGATAAGGACTATTATTCATATGCTCTCTAACAATAGTAGACTGCTCTTGTTGTTTTGCAAAAGAATTTCGTAATCTACCAAACAATTTATCTGATCGTTCTTTTTTAATACTACTAGGTCTAATATTTAAAGATTCTAAATGTAAGTTATAGATGCGTAATATATCTGTCTCATATTTAACATCAACAAAAATTGCACTATTAGAGGACTCAGGAAATTCTAAAATACCATTATCTAAAATCTTATATTTTGAATAAATAGCCTGAATGACACGACCATTATAGGGTCCAAATTCAAAATCAACATACTTAAAAGGATATTCTTCAAAATATTTAGATCTAATTTTCTTGTTATCAAACTCTTGAAAACAAACAATATCAGGACTCTCTTCTTGAATAAACTTTACTATGGTATCACCAGCAGTACTTTCCCATTCATGTTTTTTACCTTGAAATCCCAAACTATTAAAACTCATAATGGACAATGAGTTTTTGTTACTGTAAGATTTGTTAACTGAATTGAAACCAAAGAATGTCCCTAATGAAAAATAACCGTAAATCAGTATAGAAAGAGAGAGTAGCAAATAATACTTCTTACGTACTAGCCAATATAAAAAGAACAAGATATTTAGTATCACCAATAATGGAACTGCTAAACTAACAAATGCCAGACTAGCCGAAGAGGTATAAGGAATTATACACGCAACTAATAAAGAAAAAGAAAAAATCATGTTTAACAGCAACATGATTTTCGAAAAAAAAGAAACTTTTTTCATCTTGATCAGTTTTCTTTACCTGCCTTGAATAAGAAATCTTTTTCTACTTTAGAAAGGCTTTCGTAACCAGACTTACTTATCTTATCAAGTATAGCATCAATCTTTTTCTGATGCGTCTTTTTATCATAATCTGCCTTAGAAGAAGTACCGGTAGTTTTGCTTTTATTTTTATAAACAGTTTTTAAAGGAGCCTTTTTTTCAGAACCCTTAAAGATATTTGCAACACTGTCCATAAATTTAGAGAAGCCAGAGCCTATATCATTTCCTTTAAGTAATTGGCTCGCGTATAAATAGCCTAAGAAAGCACCTCCTAAATGTGCTAAATGCCCTCCAGAATTACTTATTGGCAATTGAACTAGATCTGATAAAACAATTGCCGCTCCTACCATCCAAAGTTTTACATTAAAAAAAATAATTCTTACTTCTTGATTCGGCAGGTAAGTACATATAAAAATCAGAACTGCACTTGCTCCTGCTGAAGCTCCTATTAAATATGCATTAGTATTAAAAAATGCCGGAAAGATGTTGTAGCCTAAAACGAAAAACAGTCCACCTAATATGACACCGAGTATATAAACGTTCAAAAATCGCTTTGTATCAAATAGATTAAGAAAGATTTTCCCAACAAAATATATCATCAGCATATTCCAAAATAGATGCCCAATTCCACCATGAAAAAAGGAGTACGTAACGATTGACCACGGCTGAAATGCTATATCAACGATATCATTTGGCAATTCGAACCACTGTACAATACTATTTTTAGGTATACCCAATAAAAAAGGCACCAAAGCATTTACAATAAAAACTATTACGTTTATCGCAATTAGCTTCTCTGCAATGTTTAACCTACTAAACTGATATTTTAAATCGGGTTGAGCCATATCTTAGTTCCACCTTTTATTATTAAACTGATTTTTTTTCCAATACCACATCATTAAGAATCCGAACAATGCTCCACCAACATGCGCAAAATGTGCAATTCCTTGTCCGAATAAACTATACCCTGTTACACCAGAGAACAAATCTAATCCAATAAGCACAGGTATAAAGAACTTTGCCTTAATGGGTACAGGTAGAAAAATAAGAAAAAGTTCACTATTTGGATATGACATTCCGAATGCCACTAAAATACCATAAATAGCACCTGAAGCACCTACTACCGGAGTATTAAAAGCACCTAAAAAATTATCAATAGTTGCCTTACCCGCAATAGAATACCATTCTGTATTATATTGTCCGTTATTAATGATTTCTAAAATACTACTTTCGGTTAAACCCGAGTCTATTAAAGCACTCATTCCCGCATTATAATAATAATAGTTAACACCAATATGTATCAACGCCGCACCTAGACCTGCAGATATGTAGAAAAACAAAAATTTATTTCTACCCCACATTTTTTCCAACGGTGTACCAAATGCCCATAACGCATACATGTTGAATAATATGTGCATAAAGCCACCATGCATAAACATGTGCGTAATAATTTGCCAAAGCTGAAAATGCTCATTCTTAGGAAAATATAGCGAGAACCACTCGTACATTTGTTCCCCATACATTTGGGTGGCTATAAAAAACAGAACGTTAATTATAAGTAAGTGT
>TARA_R110001583_G_scaffold27778_1_pt1 | contig 58073 bp, 61 predicted proteins | sample TARA_R110001583 | Tara Oceans TARA_R110001583 (sample SAMEA4398432) | marine metagenome | biome: Polar Biome; feature: [MES] marine water layer (ENVO:01000295) within the mesopelagic zone...; material: water (ENVO:00002006), including particulate matter (ENVO:01000060) such as...... | reverse complement strand
TCATTTTATTAATTTTTCATTTTAATTGGTCCATAAATAAATAAAAACAATTGCAAGTATTACAACTCCGGCTATAAAAGAAAAAGCATAATCTTGTACTTTACCAGATTGCATTCCTTTTATTCTTTTAGAAATTACAACTGTTTTATTTCCAATACCTTCCATAGTTCCATCAACAATTTTCTTATCGAATTTTGCAATTGGCGCCGCTATTAGGTTAAATATTATTTTTTTTGTTACGAATAAGTAAATTTCATCAAAGTAAAATTTATTGTATGTCCATTTGTAAAAGACTCCAAATGCATTCGCAAATTTATCTGCTAAATCATTTTCTTTTTTATAGAATATATAAGACAGCCCAATTCCTGTTAAACCTACTACAGTTGCAATAGCTGCTAATGGTATATTTAAATGAGCTTCAAATCCTGCTTTATCAGCTGTAACCAATTCACTAAAAGGAATAAATCCACCCACAATTGTTATGAAGGCTAAAACCATTAAAGGAAAAGTCATTGATAATGGAGATTCGTGCGGTGTATGTTTGTATTGTGTATCTTTTCCCCAGAAAATTCCGAAGTAAATTCTAAACATATAAAATGCTGTTAAACCTGCTACAAAAACTCCAACTACATATAAAAGTTTGTCATGTTCAAAAGCAGCCACTAAAATTTCATCTTTACTCCAAAAACCTGATAATGGAAATACACCTGCAATTGCCAATGCAGCAATTAAAAATGTAATATTTGTAATAGGCATATATTTGCGCAAACCACCCATATCTTTTAAATAGTTACTATGAACTGCGTGTATCACTGAACCAGCTCCTAAAAATAATAATGCTTTGAACATTGCGTGCGTAAACAAATGGAACATTGAAGCCATATAACCAATACCTTCGTGTCCGTCATAACCAGAAACACCTAAAGCCATCATCATATAACCAAGTTGTGACATTGTTGAAAATGCCAACACACGTTTTATATCAGTTTGTGTAATTGCTATTATTGCTGCAAATAAGGAGGAGAATCCACCTACATAAGCTACAATATTTAAGGCGAAACCATCTTCAACAAAATAATACATTGGAAACAATCTAGCTACTAAATAAACCCCTGCTACAACCATTGTTGCAGCGTGAATTAAAGCAGAAACTGGTGTTGGTCCTTCCATAGCATCAGGTAACCAAATATGTAAAGGAAACATTGCTGATTTCCCTGCGCCACCAATAAATATTAAGATTAATGCCCAAGTAATTACAGACAATCCCATAAATGAAGTTGAAGCCCAACTTAAGATAGCATTTCCTTCAGGATTGTTTAAGGTCTCAAAATCGTATGTTCCTGTATAGTAACCGATAATTAAAATTCCAACTAAGAAACCTAAATCAGCAAAACGGGTTACAATAAAAGCTTTTTTTGCTGCAGATACTGCTGATGGTTTTGTATAGTAATAACCAATTAATAGGTAAGAGGAAACACCAACTAATTCCCAGAAAATATAAATCTGAAATAAGTTTGTTGCTAATACCAACCCAAACATTGAAAACGAGAACAGTCCTAAAAATGCAAAGAATCTAGTATATCCTTCATCACCTTTCATATAACCTCTACTGTAGATATGTACCATTAATGATACTATTGAAACAATAACAAGCATCATTACAGATATTGGATCAATATAAAGCCCCATATCTATGTGTAGCGTTTCAGTAAAGTTCATCCAAACTGTTTTTTGAACAATTGCTTGGTACACACCATTTACCTTGCCGTGTACAAAAAAGTATTGGTAGGCAGTGTAAAATGATAATAAGGTTGAGGTTGATAAACCAGCAACACCAATATATCCAGAAACGGCTGGTTTAATTGATTTATTAAATATTCCTAAAAGTAAAAATACTGCTAGAGGAATTAACGGAATTAATAGTGTATAAGTAAAATTCATTTTATTAAGTTTAGAGTGAACTAAAGTGCCTAAAGTTTAAAGTGTTAATTTTTTTCCTATTGAAGTGAAAATTGCCAATATTTCAATTGCTTCTTTCATAATTAATTGAAGTTCTTCAGATTTTATCCAATTTAATTTATCAATAATTTCTAACCAATAAACTGTTTCACTAGCTTCACTTTCACATATTTTTATTTTATTTTTAAAATCGGCCTTACTTCTGGCTCTATTTGCTTCTCTATAATTTGCTCCAACACTTGTACCTGATTTTGTTAGTTGGTTTTTAATGACTCTCCCTTCTGATGAAGAAGGTAAATTAACTGACAGTTTAATAATTCGAATTGCGAACTCTTTAGTTCTTAGCTCTATTTTTTTACCAAATTCTTTATTATCCATTATAATTAACTTTAGTCATTCTAAATTCTAGGCACTTTAAGTACTTCATTTTAATACTTCATAATTTCAGTGTCCTTAACTTCTACAGACGCAATTTGTCGGTAAAGGTTAATTATAATTGCAACAGCAAGTGCAGTTTCAGCAGCAGCTACAGCTATAATAAATATTGAAAAGAAAACCCCTTGTAACATATCTGGATATAAATATTTGTTGATAACAACAAAATTTACAACCGATGCGTTCAATATTAATTCAATAGACATTAAAATTGAAATCAAGTTTTTTCGTGTAATAAACCCATAAACACCAATAAAAAATAATATAGAGGTTAGGGTAAGAATTTCGTAGATGCTAATTCCGGCGATCATATTGTTGTATTATTTTTGTCGGTTAGTTTTTTCCCTTTCGCAATAATAATTGAACCAATCATAGCTGCTAGTAATAGCACACTAATTACTTCAAATGGTAAAATAAATCCACCAGCTTCATAACTTAAAAGGCCAAGACCAATGTTTTCAGTTGTAGTAGAAATCGTATTTTCAACAACATTAAATTCGTGAGAATAGATAGTGGTTAAAAATACTCCTAGTCCTAATAAACAAGCTAACCCTACAAGAATTTGTTTAGCTGTTTTGGCTACTTCTAATTCCATTTCAATATGATGAACTAATACTACAGAGAAAATTATTAATACAATAATTCCTCCTGCATAGACCGTTAATTGAATGGCGGCGAGAAAATTGAAATCTATTAAAAAATAAATTCCTGCAATACCACACAGTACAAATAATAAGTAAATAACTGAGCGAAGCATTTTTTTGCTAGTAACAGATGCAATTGCAAAAACAACAATTATCAATGCTAAAATGTAAAATATATATCTTTCCATAAGTTTAGTCTTCTACTCCAGGCATTAATTTAGATCCTGGCTTGTTTAAAACTCTTGTTAAATATGATCTGTCGTATACAGAGTTTTCAAAATTTTGAGCCCATTTAATAGCGTCAGTTGGGCAAGCTTCAATACATAAACCACACATCGTACACATTCCTAAGTGGTAAATGTGCTGATCTATCATTTTTTTCTTTTTGCCTGTTTCAGGATCTATTTGCCGATCCCAAATAATTTCGATTGTTCCATTTGGACAAGCGATTTCACATTTTTGACAACCAGTACAACGATGTTCATTTTTTTCATCATGAGGCATTACAACTTCACCACGAAAACGATCAAACATTTTTAATGTTTCTCTGTTGTCAGGATATTGTTGTGTAATAGCCCCTTTTCTTGAGGTAATAAAATACTTTCCGGTAACACTCATACCAGTAAGTAGTGTTTTTATTCCCTTATATATGTCTCCAAAATAACTCATAATTTCTAAAATTGAATTGTTAGGTTAAGCCAAACAATTAATGCCATTAAAACAATGTTTAATAAGTTTAGAGGTAATAAATATTTCCATTCTAATGTTAATAATTGATCCACTCTTAACCTTGGAAAAGTCCATCTAAACCACATCATTAAGAAAACTAAAATCAATGTTTTTAATAAGAACCAAAATACGCCTAACCAAGGAATAGATTCAGTTATACCAAATGGTGATAACCATCCTCCGAAGAAAATAGTTGCGGCAATTGCAGCAATAATAAACATATTGATAAATTCAGCTAAAAAGAAGTAAGCGAATTTCATTCCTGAATATTCAGTGTGAAAACCAGCTCCTAATTCACTTTCAGCTTCTACCATATCAAATGGCGCTCTATTTGTTTCTGCAGTTCCAGCAATCATATAAATCATAAATGCAATTACAGCAGGAATATGCCCTTGAACTATTAACCAACCATTTTTTTGAACTTCAACAATTTCAGAAAGCTGTAAACTACCCGTAATTAAAACCATTGTAACCAGTGATAAACCAACGGAAAGCTCGTAACTTATGGTTTGTACACCACTACGCATTGCACCAATTAATGCAAACTTGTTATTACTGGCATAACCTCCTAATAGTATTCCAATAACACCAATAGATGAAATTGCTATTAAAAAGAAGACTCCAATATTAATATCAAATGCTTGAAATTCTTTTGTGAATGGAAAAACAGCCAAAGCCATTAAAGAAGAAACAATTACAAAATAAGGTGCTAAATTGTATAAAAATTTATCAGCCTTTACCGTTCCTGTTAATTCTTTTGAAACTAATTTTAAGGCATCTGCCATAGTTTGTAACAATCCCCAAAATCCAACTCTATTTGGTCCAATTCTTAATTGAAACCAAGCTGCCACTTTTCTTTCTAGTAAAACTAAGTACAATCCTGCAACAGCAAAAATAGCTAAGTAAATTAATGCAATTGTAACCATTGTTCCAATGTTTGCAGCATTTTCCCAACCTTCAGGCATCATGCCTAAAAGGAGTTCGTATATAGTATTTGTAATACTTAATGTTATATTCATTGTATTAATTTTATCTGTCAATATCTGGTACTACAATATCTAATGTTGCCATAGATGCAACTAAATCTCCAATTTTTCCACCTACCGCTATGTGATTTAACAATGATAAGTTTGAAAACCCTGGTGAACGGAATTTCAATCGGTATGGATTTTTAGTTCCTGTACTAACAACATATACTCCTAATTCACCTCTGGCAGTTTCAACTTTTTCGTAGAATTCACCTTTTGGTAATTTTATAACAGCATTTGTAGCTACTTTAAAGTCTCCTTCAGGAATGTTATCAATTAATTGTTCAATTATTGACATTGACTCCCACATTTCTTGAATTCTTACTTCGTAACGCGCTAAACTATCTCCTTCAGTTTTTAAAGCTTCTTTAAATGTAACTTTATCAAAAGCGCTATATGGATGGTGTTTTCTAACATCACAAGAATAACCTGAGCCACGTCCAACTGGACCAGAGGCGCCAAATGAAATTGCATCTTCTTTTGTTAAAATTCCAACACCTTTCATTCTTTTTTGAAAAATTACATTTCCAGTTAAAAGGGTGTCGTATTCTGGTAATTTTGTTTTAAAATGAGCAATAAAATCTTTTGTTCTTTTTACAAAATTTGGATGAATATCAAACATTAATCCACCAGGAATGTTGTAGTTCATTGTTAAACGAGCACCACAAGTTTCTTCAAAAATATCGTTGATTAATTCACGATCTCTAAATCCATAGAAATATGTTGTTAATGCTCCAACATCCATTCCCATTACTCCCCACCATAATGTATGAGATGCAATTCTTGTCAATTCACCTATAATTGTTCTAATTACTTTAACACGTTCCGGAACTTCTAATTGAAGTGCGTTTTCTACGGTTAAACAAACGGCTTCGTTATTTATGTGTGACGATAAATAATCCATTCTATCAGTTAAATGAACAATTTGTTGGTAGCTATCTCGCTCACACATTTTTTCAATAGAACGATGAATATATCCTAAATCTGGTTCAACTTTTTTAATAATTTCACCATCAATGGTTAATAACAAACGTAAAACACCGTGCGTTGCAGGATGTTGAGGTCCCATATTAATGAAATACTCTTCAGATTTTAAGTTACTATTTGCAATTGTTGTATCCATAATTTCTACTCAAAGGTTTTAAAAACCACTCTGTTGTTTATTAGTTGCTCATTTCTATAGTTGTTCAAAGGCATATTCTTTTTTAATTTTAAAACCTGATTTAATGACAGGACTATAGGTTGTTTAAATACAATCCAATTCACCGTTTCACTACATGGAGGAGTTGTTAAAGACCCTTCATAGGAATAATATTCGTTGATATTTGATGGGAAAATTAATTTTAAGTCGAAAGGTTTTCCAATAGTTTTGGTTTCACCATTTTTAATAGGTAAAAAGAACTCTAAAAATTCAAAGTTAGCATGCTCTTTACCTTCCTTTCCAAGAATACTGAGTACTGTAAATTTTCCTGTTTTATTGGTGTGAACTAAATGAATTTCAATTGGGTATCGAATACCGTCAACCGTATGCTCAGAAGATTCATGAAAGTGAAGTTGCTTTAAATTAAAAACTTCATTTTTATACCAAATAGAGTCTCCTAATTCAAAATCGAATTGTACTGTATGTCCATTGTTTATGATATCATGAATTATCGTTTGTGTATTATAACTAATTTTTAAGTTTAAGCTATCTTTTGATACATGCTTTGAGTCTATATCAATAATATTAATAGGAGACTGTCTTTTACCATCGCAATTAGTGTTTTTTTCTATTTCTGTCCAATGTTCAGGTGAAGTTTCCCCTTCATAACTCCAATGTTTAGTTGTTTCATCTTTTGAGTGTTCTGCTATACTATTATTATGATGAATTTTTGTTTCTTTGTTTTTACAAGAGATAAAGCTTAAAACAAGTACTGTTGAAATAATGAATGTGCGCATTTTTTTCATTTTCACTTATTTAATAACCATATTAATTTCATCTACGTAATCTTTTCTTAATGGAAATCCATCCCAGTCTTCGGTTAAAAAGAGTCTTTTTAAATTTGGATGGTTATTAAATTTTATTCCGAAGAAATCAAATACTTCACGCTCGTGAAAGTCAGCAGTAAGCCATATGTTAGAAACAGTGTCTAAAGTTGGGTTTTCTCTATCTGAAAGATTCACTTTTATCACAATTGTATGGTGATGTGTTGTAGATTCTAAATGGTAGACTACACCTAATTCTTTACCCCAATCCATTCCGCTTAAACAAAACAAATAATCAAAATTTGTTTCACTATTAGACTTTAATTGAGTCATTAATTGGTGTAATTGTTCTGGTTGAACAGTTATATTTAAGAACTGAGAGCCTTCTTCAGTGAATTCCAGTTCTGGAATCCAACTGCTTATTAATTCTTGTAGTGCTTGGTTAGTCATAACTTTCAGTTTTATTTTCCTTCATCAAATCCATCAATAGGATTTACTTTATGTTTCATGCTTTCTGTTCTAATTTTATCTTGAAGCATTAACATTCCTTCAAGTAAAGCTTCCGGACGAGGCGGACAGCCAGGTACATAAACATCTACAGGAATTACATGGTCTGCACCTTTTACTACTGAATAAGAATTATAATAAAAAGGACCACCTGATATTGCACAAGCTCCCATAGCAATTACATATTTAGGCTCAGCCATTTGGTCGTATAAACGACGTAAAACGGGTGCCATTTTATTTACAATAGTCCCTGCAATAATAATTAAATCGGCTTGTCTTGGGGAAGGTCGAGCAACTTCAAAACCAAATCGAGAATAATCATGGCGAGCAGCTCCTGTTTGCATCATTTCAATGGCGCAGCAACTAGTTCCAAAATAAAGAGACCAAAGTGAATTTGATCGTCCCCAATTAATTATTTTATCTAATGAAGTAACAATTACGTTAGCTCCATTTCCTGCAGGAATGACTTTTCCTGGGAAATCTTCTGGAATTTCTGGTGTGTTTTCTACTCCCATTTTAATGCTTCTTTTTTCCAAGCGTATAATAAACCTAAACCTAATATTACTAAGAATATAATAATTTCAATAAATGCAACAGCTCCAAGGTCTTTAAATACAACTGCCCAAGGAATTAAAAATGCAACCTCTACATCAAAAATTAAGAATAATATTGCAAATAGATAGTAACCAACTTTAAATTGAACCCAAGTAGGTCCAATTGTGGTCATACCACTTTCATAAGGTTCTCTTTTTTGAGGGTTGTCTGATTTATGCGAAATCAAATTTGATAAAAAATTTGCTCCAGCAACTAAAACAATTCCTGCAAGTAAAAATACTATAATGGCTTCTGATCCCATTTTATACGCTTTTTTTATAGTCTACAAATGTAGTAGATTAAATAAGTTTATTTAATATGATTCTACATTTTTTAATTAAAAGTTCAAAAGTAGCAGAATACCTTCAGATATAAAATGATTAAAATCAGGTATCGCAATACTTTTGTAACTATTATTACTTAACTTCATAAGTTTCACCTGAGAAAAACAAATCATCTGTTTTAGTGAAGTTTGAATTTGCTTTAACTTCAGCAGTTAATGCATTTTCTCGCTCTTCTAAAGTTACATCATTAAAGCTTCTAATAATTCCTGTTGCAATAGGATATTCTAGTCTAACAAGCATTTGGTGCATTGTTGGGTCTTTTTCTTTTGAATTATGTACTAAAATATCTTCTTGTGTAATTCCGTTTTCACCAATAGTTACAACTTCTAATTTTAGATCATTTAGTACAAGTCCTTTATTTCGGTCTTTTCCAAAAATCATTGGTTTACCATGTTCAAGAAAAATTTGTTTGTCTTCTTTTACCTCTTTATCAGTAATATTTTTAAAACAACCATCATTAAAAATCACACAGTTTTGTAAAATTTCAACAAGTGATGTGCCTTTAAATTTGTGTGCTTCTACAAAAATTTGTGAAATATCTTTAGGAACATTACCGCCTATTCTTGCAAAAAAACGTGCGCCCGCACCTAAAGCTAATTCTCCAGGAGAGAAAGGGGGTTGTGTATTTCCATAGGGAGATGATTTAGTTTTTTGACCGACTAATGAAGTTGGAGAAAATTGTCCTTTTGTTAAACCATAAATTTCATTATTAAATAAAATAAGATTTAAATCTATATTTCTTCTTAATACATGAATAAAGTGATTTCCACCAATAGCCATTGAATCTCCATCACCTGTTATAATCCAAACGCTTAAATCTGGATTTGCAAGTTTTACTCCAGAAGCTATTCCAGGAGCTCTACCATGAATACTATGCATCCCATACGTATTCATATAATAAGGAAAACGTGATGAACACCCAATTCCTGAAATAAAAACTACGTTTTCTTTTTCAACTCCCATTTCAGGAAGTGCTTTTTGCATTGAACGTAAAATAACGTAGTCATCACAACCTGGACACCACCTTACTTCTTGATCACTTGTAAAGTCTTTAAATGAATATTTTTTTACAGCTGTTTCCATAATTATTTTACGAATTCTTTAAATTTATCAGTTAGTTCGGCATTTGCAAATGGTAATCCTTGAATTTTATTTAATTGTGAAAATTCAAATTTGCTAAAGTTGATTTTTAAAATACTAGCAAATTGACCATTGTTTAACTCGCAAACAATAATTTTTTTGAATTTTGACAATACTTCTTCAGTGTTTTTAGGCATTGGATTTATGTAGTTAAAATGTGCAAAACCAATGGATGTAAAACCTTCGTCATTTAATTGTTTAACTGCTGAATGTAATGATCCGTATGTTCCTCCCCAACCAATTACCAATAAATCTCCTTCATTAGCAAATTCAGTTTTTAAGTTTGGAATGTTATTTTTAACACGATTTATTTTTTCAGCTCTAATGTTTGTCATTAGTTGATGATTTTCAGGTTCATAAGAAATATCTCCACTTGAAGCATTTTTCTCTAATCCACCAACTCTATGTTCAAAACCGGGTGTTCCAGGAATTGCCCAATTACGTGCTAATGTATCTTCATTTCTTGTGTAAGGATGCCAATTTTCAGAAATTTCATTAACTAAGTTATTTTTAATCTCTGGCATTTCTGCTATAGATTTAACTTTCCAAGGCTCCGATCCATTTGCTATATAACCGTCTGTTAATAATATAACGGGAGTCATATGTTCCAATGCTAGTCTAGCAGCTTCATAAGCAAAGTTAAAACAGTTAGAAGGTGTACTTGCAGCAATAACAATTACGGGGCTTTCACCATTTCTTCCGTACATTGCTTGTAATAAATCTGATTGTTCTGTTTTTGTTGGTAAACCTGTTGAAGGTCCACCTCTTTGAACATTAACAACAACTAAAGGTAGTTCTATCATCATTGCTAAACCTATGGCTTCTCCTTTTAACGCTAAACCTGGGCCTGAAGTAGTTGTGATTGCCAAATCTCCGGCAAATGAAGCCCCAATTGCTGAGGCAATACCTGCAATTTCATCTTCAGCCTGAAAAGCTTTTACACCAAAATGTTTATGCTTCACTAATTCATGTAAAATATCTGTAGCTGGAGTAATTGGGTATGAACCTAAAAATAGTTCTAAACCAGATTTTTCAGCTGCAGCTAAAAATCCCCATGCTGTAGCAGTGTTACCCATAATAATTCTATAGGTTCCAGGCCTCATTTTTGCAGGAGAAATAGTGTAGGAATTAGGAATAAGTTCTAATGTTTCAGCAAAGTAATAGCCTGCGTTTAGAACTTTAGTATTCGCTTCAACAAGTTGAGGTTTTGATTTAAATTTTTTATTAAAAAAAGCAGTAGTATGTTCTATAGATCTGTCATACATCCAGTAAACCATTCCTAAAGCAAACATATTTTTACTTCGGGTAATTGATTTATTATCTAACCCTTCAACACCTTTTAAAGCTTCTTTAGTTAAGGAAGTCATAGAGACTTGAATAACTCTATAGTTTTCTAAACTATCATCTTCTAAAGGGTTGGTTTTATATAATGCCTTTTCTAAATTCTTTTTTGTAAATGAATCAGTATCAACAATAATTGTATGACCTGGTTTTACGGCATATAAGTTTGTTTTTAAACCAGCAGGATTCATTGCTACCAATAAATCTACATTGTCACCTGGTGTGCTAATTTCTACACTACCAATGTGAACTTGAAATCCGGAAACACCATATAAACTTCCTTGCGGTGCCCTAATTTCTGAAGGATAGTTGGGAAAAGTTGCAATGTCATTACCAAACATTGCTGAAGTGTCAGAAAACTGTGTTCCCGTTAACTGCATTCCATCACCTGAATCCCCAACAAATCGGATAACTACCGCTTCAAGTACTTCAGGTTGTTGATTTGTTTTAGTTATATTCATAATTTGCGCTAATTAGAAAATTTTGTTTAAATTTATTGAAATTTATTCAACATTATTGAATTTTGTTTGTTACTCTTGTAAAAAGAGTCAAATATATATTTACTTTTTAAAATAGTAAATGATAATTGTCACATTCAAGTATTGAAAAATGTATAACTTTGTAGAAATTATTAAAATTTAAATTAAAATAACATGGCTATTAAAATAACAGACGAGTGCATTAATTGTGATGCGTGTATTTCTGAATGTCCAAACAACGCAATTTACGAACCAGATAGTGAATGGGCTTATGCAGATGAAACTTCATTAAGTGGTTCAGTTACTCTTCCAAGCGGTGGAGAAGCTGATGCAGATGAAATGAATGAAGCTGTATCTGATGAGTTTTACTTTATTGTAACTGACAAATGTACTGAGTGTAAAGGTTTCCATGATGAACCTCAATGTGCTTCTGTTTGTCCAGTTGATTGTTGTGTTCCTGATGAAGATCATGAGGAAACTGAAGAACAATTATTGGCAAAAAAAGTGTGGATGCACGGAGAATAATTTCTCTACTATTCAACATAAAAAAGAGACCGTCTGAAAAGAGGACACTGAAAAAGCAACTCTTTTTCAACATTTAATAAAAAGCGATTAAATAAAAGTTGATTTTATTTAATCGCTTTTATTTTTCAAAACTTTTTATTTTTTAAATTAGGATGCCTTATAGCAATGTTATGGAGCGTTTATAGGGTCTTTTAAACTGTTATTTATTTCATTTTTTATGCGATACTTGTAATTTCAGGATTCTTTTTAAGTTTACTGTAAATAATGCGATTGCTCCTTGCATTTGCATATTTTCAATTCCATATACATTTGCTCGCCCATATTCCTTTAATAAATTTAATTTTTTTTCACTGTGGAAATTAAACTTATAGTTTGGTCGGATTCAATCGTCTTTTCAAGTGCTTTACAATAAGTAATCTCTTTTTGTAGATCGTCATCAACATTTTTATTTGGCATTCGCTCTTTCCAATTTTCATCTACCCCATAAATTGCTTTGCGTAGTATTTTTGAATGCTCTTTTAATACCTGAACTGCTGAAAATGGATTTGATCTTGACAAGAATTGCGTAGCATCAACTATAATGGATCTTGAACGAACAATACCTTTGTCAATAGCTATAGCAACCGTTTTTCCATTAGAAGATTTAACAAATCCGTATCTTTTAAACGTAACTTTCTGAATTTTGTTAACGAACTAGCATTTATGACACCTTCTTCAGGAGCCATTTCAAGGAAATACTTAAAAGACATATCAAATCCAGAGCGCTCAACAACATCAACATCTGAAATACTATAAATCGTTTTCAATAACAAGTATTTAAACTTGCGGATAGGACTTTCGGCATTGCATCCATTGTTGAGACAATAGTTGTTTACCAATATCAAATCTATAAATTGAAGAGTTTACTGTAATTCTCCAAGATCTCCAACTATGATCTTTAATAATTCTAAACTCCCTTTAACATCAAAAAAGCAATCAATATTATCAACAATTACAATGTCTAAATCTAAATACAAAGCACGTCCTTTCAAACCGTACAAATCTACCTTTAGTGTTGTTAATTTCTTCCACATACGTTCTGAAAGATTTGAATCTAAGTTAATTTTTGGTATTGGAAAGCACTGTAATTTATCAATAATTCCAGTTTCATCATTAGTAAAACAAACCATTTTAAAATAGTAGGTCAAGTTTTTTTAACCATTGAATATCATCTGTTCACGTATTCTGCTCCATACAAAGTGCCCACTTCATACAGAAGATATAATTTGTGGCTTCTTGTATTATATTTATTGTTTTTCTAAAATATGTAAATATTCAACTGTTGAAGTTGCTTTATGGTTTCTATTTTCTGTTTTGTCGGCTTTAAAACGTTGATAATTTGTTGTTTCTAAACTGTATTTACCAAAGGCTGACATTATTGTGCTCACTTCATTTTCAGTCATCAAGCCTTCATTATTGTAGCTTAAAAAAATGTATTTAAAGTTCGCGTTTTTTATTAACTCCTCGAAAGATTTTTTGACTTCATTTTTCTTACAATAAGACGATCTATAATAATCTCGTAAACCCGTTTTCCCCTTTGGAATAAACGTATCATATTTGGCAATTGTATTTAATAAATGGTAATTTGAACCATATTGCCGTGCATTATATGGCGGATCCAAATATAAAATATCTCCTTTAATCTTTTTTATTAGATTGTTGCTATCCTCATTATAAACATGATGAAAATTTTCGGTTTTACTAAATTCAGCTGGAGCCAAGAACAGTGTTTTTTGAGCAGATTTTTTTATTTGTTTTAAATAGGCTCCATAAACCGAAGCTGTGTTTGCAATTTTATCGGCACTTTCAATTAACGATGCTAATAAAAAATAAAATTCATTCTCCGTTATTTTGCCTTCTATTTTCCAAGTTTCAATTTGTTGACGAATGCTATCAATTTTTTTTCCATTTTCTTCTGAAAAATACAATCTTCCTTCTTTTCCATTTTCACTGTAATTATGAAAAATAAAACCTTCAACTTCCTTTAAATTATTTAAAATCTCAATTCGCTTCTCACAATTCAAAAGTTTATGATTCCCTATATAATTTCTATTTAATATATAACTATAATGTTCAACATCATTTGAAATAACTTGCTTAACCAACGGTTTAAAAGTTCTTCCAACAATTCCTGTGCCGGCAAACAAATCACAAAACACCAAATTTGAAACATCTGAATCAACAGTATTAATTATGGTATTTCTTAAAAAAGAAGATAGTTTTTGTTTAGAACCTATATAATTCACAATTTTCAATTAGTTTTTATGCTTCGTAATAACGAAAACGTACTAACAAGGAGTGATAGCTACCTAGTTATCTCATTTTAAGAAACAGATTGCTTCTCTTCATTCGCAATAACGAATATATTACTTTATTGCCCAAATAATATCGGCCTTTACTATTTCATTTTCAAAATAAAAACGGTGTAATTTTGAACGATCAAAATTACGCAAATAAGCTGAAATTATAATCTCAAGCCAATTAATTTCAGATTTTAATTTCCAATGTTCATTCTCATTTTTATAATTTACCAAAACAATAAAAAGTCGATTTTTAAAATGTTTTCGCTGTTGCTGACTTTGGTTTTTATATAACCACTCAATTAATTCGTTTTTATGCGCTATTGCATAAGGAATAGATTTTTTGAACGCTTTAGGAAAAACTGTTGTTTTATGGTCAAATGGAATATCTTCAATAAAAAAATCTATAAATTTATTGTAAGAATTTAAATGTGGTTTCACATTTTCATGAGCACAAAAAATTTGTTCAACACCTTTAGCTGACCAAAAATTAAACCATCTATTTAGTGTGTAATTTCTTAATTCAGTATATTGATAGTTGCCTTTGAAATTTTGTTCTATTTCGCTTAAAATCAATTCAAAAGAAGCTATTTTATATATAAAATTAGTTTTTTTATCAAATTCATCTAACTGTTTCCGTCCCCACGAGTACTCAAATTCTAATCTTTTTTTTAACTCTTTTTCTAGCAAATCGTACTTCATAAGTGTACAAAAATAGTAAAATTTAAACCTAACAGGTTTTTAAAACCTGTTAGGTTTAGTAACTCGTGAAATTTTAACTTTTTTTTGTAAAAACTCATTTATAGCTTCAATATTCAAATTGTTTTCTTTTATTGAGCTCTTTCTCTAGAAAACGTACTTCATAAGTGTACAAAAATAGTAAAATTTATAACTAACATTATACCTAGCAGGTTTCTAAAACCTGTTAGGTATTTAAAATTTAATTTTCTAAGATAAATTCTTTAAGATTATTTAAATTATCTTTTTTTATGTTGTGAACATATACAAAATTTTCGTCATCTTCAAAGAGATCTAAAACTTTTACCCTTTTCAACAAGGTTGGTTTTTTTGAAAGCAAGCCTTTATAAGAAGAGTATTTATAATATTCATAATTTGAAATAGCATGATGCGTTGGGTTCGTATTTACATATGCTATTAAATTACGTAAATATTCTTCGTTATTTATTTTAATTCTTTTTAAATGCTCTTGAAACAAACTCCCTGTTCTATTTTGTTCTTTATTTATTGCCTTAGTATATGCATTAAATAAATTTGAAAAAGGTTGATGAATTTTACTTGCTCCTGTTTTAATATTTTCGGGTAGTTTATTTGAATCTTTAATTTTAATAATAAAATGAAAATGATTTGGAAGCAAACAATAACTATAAATATCACAAATAGGAATAAGATATTTTTTAACTAAAAGTAGGAAATACTCATAATTACCACAGTTTTTAAAAATATTTTCTTTGTTATTCTCTCTATTATATAAATGATAAAAATGTGAAGGCTCAAATGGTTGATATTTCATAGCAATTTGTGTTAAAACTTAAACCTAACAGGTTTTAGAAACCTAGTAGGTTTAAACTATGAAAATTTACGCTCTATTAAATTTGTAAATCGTTGCTCATACTCTTCATTACCTCTCCAATCATATTCTGGTTTTACCATAGTGCTAATAAAATCTTTCGCTTCTTCTTCTGTTTTAAATGAATTTAATTGAGATAATACACGGTTAAAATCTTCTTGATTTCCTTCAAACAAATATTTAACAAAAGCTATTCTATCATTTAAACCAACTTGTATATTATTTTTAAATAATGTGTCATTTAAAGATCGTTGAGTACTCTCTTGTACATTTTCAATTACAGGGTTTTCTTTAGTAACTCTTTCAAACATTTGGGTTGCTGCATCTGCTGAAATTGCATCTTTTAACTCTTCTTCCAAAGAATTTTGAAGCGATGGAATATTTTTTACATCATCTTTTAATAAAGTATCTTCAATTCCAAATATTTCCTCAACTTCCGTTTCTGAAAGTATCGCTGTTTCTTCAACTTCAACTAAAACTTTAACAATATTTATTGGTTCCTCTATTTTCTCTTCTACAACAACAGGCGTTATTTTATCAACAATCTCTTCTTTACTAACTTCAATAGTTGATATTGTATTCATATAAGCATCAACATACTTTAGTACTGAAAGTTTTTCACATATATCTTGAGCTTTTTTATGTAAAATGCTTACATCATCTTTATTTTTCATTTGTAAAATACTGTTTGCCAGACTTACTAATTCAGCTTCTATTTTTTTGTGCATAAGTTGCGCTATTAAATGATTTTTGATGTGTTATTTTTAATAAATTTGTATCAATGCAAATATTATTAGTATTGCATTTATTTTAAAACAAAAAATTACATTAACCTTTCAAGCGTGAAATTACAAAATGTTTCTTGAAAATACAGTAAATCATATCGAACAATTTGGCTGGATTGAAGTAATTTGTGGATCTATGTTCTCTGGTAAAACAGAAGAATTAATTCGCAGATTAAAACGAGCTCAATTTGCAAAACAAAAAATAGAAATTTTTAAACCTGCCATTGACATTAGGTATGATGAAGAAAAAGTAGTTTCTCATGATGCCAATGAAATTAGATCAACACCAGTACCATCATCTGCAAACATTAGAATTTTAGCCACCGATGTTGATGTTGTTGGTATTGATGAAGCACAGTTTTTTGATGATGAAATTGTTGCTGTTTGCAACGATTTGGCAAATCGTGGAATACGCGTAATTGTTGCTGGTTTAGATATGGATTTTAAAGGGAATCCGTTTGGGCCAATGCCAGCACTTATGGCTACTGCTGAATATGTTACAAAAGTGCATGCCGTTTGTACACGAACAGGAAATTTAGCTCATTATAGCCATAGAACTGCAATTGGCGATGATCTTGTAATGTTGGGCGAAAAACAAGAGTATGAACCTTTAAGTCGTGCTGCATATTATAAGGCTATTAATTTTGAAAAGAACAAAAAAGCCACACAAAATAACAATGGAGAATAACCATGTAACTAAACTTGAAATAGATTTAAATGCTATTGATTTTAACTTCAATTATTTTAAATCTAAACTTTATAAAAACACTAAAGTTTTAGTTGTTGTTAAAGCTTTTGGTTATGGATCTAGCGCTACTGAAGTTGCTAAATTTTTAGAACCGAAAGTTGATTATTTTGCTGTTGCTTATTTAGATGAAGGCATTGCATTAAGAAATGCAGGCATTAAAAAACCTATTTTAGTATTGCATCCGCAAAAATGCAATCTTCAAAAAATTATTGAACACCAATTAGAACCCAATATTTATTCAATTAAATTGTTAAAGTCGTTTATTGAAATTGCAAAAATTTTAACCCTTGAAAAATACCCAATTCACTTAAAATTTAATACGGGTTTAAACAGGTTGGGTTTTGCTAAAAATGATATTTTAGAAATTTCAACATTAATTAACAATCAAAAGCAAGTAGCTGTAAAGTCCATTTTTTCACACGTTGCTGCAAGTGAAGATTTGAATGAACGTGAATTTACTTTACAACAAATAAATACTTTTAATTCATTTTCTAATGAATTAATTGGCCAGCTAAAAACTATTCCATTTAAACATATGCTAAATACTTCAGGAATTTTAAATTATGCATCTGAAGCTCAATTTAACATGGTTCGTTTAGGAATTGGGCTGTATGGTTTTGCAAATTCTACAAGTACTACTAAAAAATTAAAAAACACACTTACTTTAAAATCTGTTATTTCACAAATTCATACAATTGAAAAAGGAGAAACAGTTGGATATAACAGGGCTTTTAAAGCAACTTCAAGCGTAAAAACTGCCACTATTCCAATTGGACATGCTGATGGCATTTCAAGACAATTTAGTAATGGTGTTGGTTATGTTTATATTAATAATAAAAAGGCTTTTATTATTGGAAATGTTTGTATGGACATGATAATGGTAAATGTTACTGATATTGATTGTAACGAAGATGATGAGGTTTTAGTTTATAAAAATCAAGAACATATTGAAGCATTGGCAAAATCAATTAATACAATTCCTTATGAATTGTTGACTGCAATTTCTCAACGAGTTAGGCGTGTGTTAAAATAGTGTTAAAAGAATTGTTTTTTTTATTATATTAGCAATACATTAATCAACTAAAAAACAGCTTAAAATGGGAATGTTAAAAGAATTTAAAGATTTTGCAATGAAGGGAAACCTTGTTGATATTGCAGTAGGTTTTGTAATGGGTGCAGCTTTTAAAAGTGTTGTAACTTCATTTACTGGTGGTATTGTGTCACCACTTATTGGCCTAATTTTCAATTCAAATTTCAAAGATTTAAACTGGGTTGTTAAAGATGGTGTTGCAAATGATGCTGGAGAAATGGTAGGGAAAGTTGTAGTTCTTTACGGTGATTTTTTAACAAATTTATTAGATTTTATAATTGTTGCTTTTGTAATGTTTATGATTATAAAAGGAATTAATAAAACAAAGAAAAAAGAAGAACCAGCTCCTGAAGCTCCAAAAGGTCCTTCTCAAGAAGATTTATTAACAGAAATAAGAGATTTATTATCTAAAAAGTAAACCAAACTTTATTTTAATAAACTAAAAAGGCTCACAAATTGTGAGCCTTTTTTTATGTGTTATTTTAAGATTCTTGTCACCCCACTATTTGATAGGCCATCGACATCTCCAACTTGATTGGAGATCTTTTTCAAACAAAACTTAATACTTCTTTAAACCCCCTTTCAAAAGATTCCCGCTTACGCAGGAATGACAGGTTAACACAATTGACTGAAGTGAATTGTGTTAATTTCGAATTTAAGATTTTTTCGTTTCGTAAACTTCTGAAATTGTTGTTGAATTTTCAGTCTTATTTATCAAAATTAATTCATCATTAACAGCTACATTTCCTGTATGCAGCACTTTAAAATAAATACCACTTTTTGTTGAATTCCAAAATTGTTTTAGAATTTTTTGAGTTTCAAAAACAAGTCCTAATTTCATGCAAGGTTCTCTAGGTTTTGTAACTTCTAAAATAACTTCACCTAATTTATACACATTTCCAACATGAATTTCAGTTTCTTCTAAATTTGAAATAGTTAAATTTTCGCCAAACATCCCAAAATGCCATGCTAAATTCGGGTACAATTCCCTCCAATAAGCATAATGATTTTCAGAATAGGCATAAACAGCTTGGTCAATTCCACCGTGATATCTTCTATCAACTACTGCGTCATTTTCTACATCTTCTTCACCCAAAAAAATAGGATAATTTACTGGAAACTTAAAAATACCTGTCTCTATAAGTTTTCCTTTGTAATTTATTTCTTTTTTCTCACCTATATTGACTGATATTACTTTCATTTTACTTTAAATTTAGAAAGCTCATTCGCTATTTTACGATTATCGGATAAACGAGGCACTTTATTTTGCCCTCCTAACTTCCCAATTGATTTCATATAATTATTAAAACCACCTTTTTCAATACGGGTTATTTTTAAAGGTTGTAGTATTTTTCCAACAATTAAATCTAAATAATAGATGTTTTGCTGTTGCATTGAAATATCAATTTTAGCTGCAAAATCTTGTAAATTTTCTGGTTCATTTTCAAACTCAATAAACCACTCATGATAAGGTAAACCTGTTTCTGGTGTAATTTGTGGAGCTACTGTAAATTCAGTAATAGCAATAGTTGTATTAGCAGTATTTTCTTTTATTGCCTCTTCTACTTCTTTACCTATTACATGTTCTCCAAATGCAGAAATAAAATGTTTTATCCTTCCTGTTACAATAATTCTCGGTGGATTTACAGAAACAAACTCAACTGTATCACCAATATTATATCCCCAAAGTCCTGCATTGGTATTTAAGATTATTACATAGTTTACACCAATTTTAACATCGGCTAAAGAAATTCGAGTTGGGTTTTCATCAAAAAATTCTTCCGAAGGTATAAATTCATAAAACATACCATTATCAACCAACAACATCATTCCTTTTTCAACTTGAGAATCTTGATATGCAATAAATCCTTCTGAAGCGGGATACAATTCTATGGTATCAACTTTTCGTCCAATTAAATCTTCAAACTTATTTCTATAAGGTTCAAAATTAACACCACCGTAAACAAACAAATTAAAATTTGGAAACACATCTCCAACCTTTTTCCCAGTTCTTTCAATTATTTTTTCGAAATACATTTGCACCCAAGAAGGAATTCCACTAATTAGCGTCATATCTTCGTTGATAGTTTCATCAACAATGGCTTCAATTTTGGTTTCCCAATCTTCAATGCAATTGGTTTCCCAGCTTGGCAATCTGTTTTTTGTTAAATATTGAGGAACATAATGCGCTGCAATTCCTGAAAGACGACCTGTTTTGACACCATTATTCTCATCCAACTCAGGGCTTCCTTGTAAAAAAATCATTTTTCCATCAACAAATGCTGTTTTTTTAGTTTCGGCAACATAAAGAAGTAACGCATTTCGTGCCGCACTAATATGCATTGGCATAGATTCTTTAGTTAGTGGAATGTATTTTGCGCCAGATGTTGTACCAGAAGTTTTTGCAAAATATAACGGATTTCCTTTCCATAATATATTAGATTCTCCAGAAACTACTTTTTCCACGTAGGGTTTAAGAGCTTCATAATCTCGAATAGGAACGTGCTTTTTAAAGTCGTTATATGTTTTTATAGTATTAAAGTTATGGTCTTTACCAAAAACTGTATTTTTAGCTTGAGAGATTAATGATCTAAAAACTTTTTGCTGTATTGCTACAGCATTATTACTTTGTTTATAAAACTTTGTTGCAATTCTATTTGCAAATGGTTTTGCTAAAGTTGATTTAATGCTCATTGTTATTCGAAATCAATATAATTAGTTGGATTTACTGGATATCCTTCATTCCATAATTCAAAATGTAAGTGTGGTCCAGTACTATATTCGCCTGTGTTACCTGCTGAAGCAATTACTTCACCTGATTTTACTAAATCTCCTTGATGTTTATGAAGCGCTGTATTGTGTTTATAAATAGATATAAACCCACTTTCATGTCTCACAATTATAACATTTCCGGTTTCTGCTGTCCATTCAGCAAAAATTACAGTTCCATCGGCTACAGATTTAACTGGAGTTCCCATTTCTACTGCAATATCAACTGCAAAATGTTTTTTTTCAAGATTATAACCGTCTGTTAATGTGCCTACTACAGGTGCAAAAAAGACAATATCAACATCTTTAGTTGCTTCATTAAAAATACTATATCTATCTGCTCTTTCAATTTCTTGTCTAAATTCTAAATCCACAGGAGAAGGATCTAAATTCAATGAATCTTTATCATAATGCATTGCTATTAAAACTGAATCTTTATCAAAAAGCACTTCCGAAATTTCACCGGTTAACAGCGCTCTTACTTTTTCAATGTATAAGTTATTTACCTCTAAAACTTCCTGTAGAGAGTCTGCTTTATATACTAATTTTGTAGCATCTCTTTTTAATTTTGTTGAAGAATAACCTGGAATGTATTCTCTTAATGGTGTAAAAGCTATTAAAAAAATAGTACCAATAATTAGGAGTATAGAAAATAAACTACCTAAAATAAATACATTTAATCTGGTTAATTTAAATGATAACTTTTCTTCAAAAGTATCTTCATTTAAAACTACCAAACGGTATTTATGAATTAATTTTTGTCTGAATTTTCTTTTATCTTGAGATTTTTTTACCATAATTCTTCATCAACAAATATACAACGAAATTTTAGTTGAATAATTCTAACTAACTTATTTTCATACGTTAAAAATTAGCTAAAGTTAGCGTTTATAAAAGTTCATTTCATCAATATATACCCAAACATTTGCAGGAAGCATTGGACGTATATCTTTTCCATCTTTTATTGATTTTCTAATAAAAGTTGAGGAAATTTGAACAATTGGAGCATTTACTTTATGTACTTTCTTATGATTGGAGAACTGAGTTTCAATTTTCCCATCAGATATTCTTGGATATACATACAATTCATAATTTTGAAGGATTGTTTCATAATTTTTCCATTTATGAAAGCCTTTTAAATTATCCTCTCCCATAATTAAACAAAATTGATGATTTGCAAATTTCTCCTCAAAATGAACCAATGTATTTACTGTGTAATTTGGTTGTTGAAGCGTAAATTCAATATCGGATGTTTTTAATTTTGGATAATTTTCAACTGCAATATTTGCAATAGCCAATCTGTGGTGATTGCTTAACATCGATTTTTTTTGTTTAAATGGGCTTTGCGGAGTTACCACAAACCAAACCTCATCTAAATCTGAAAATTCAGCCATATAATTCGCAATAATTAAATGCCCAATGTGGATTGGATTAAAAGTGCCAAAAAACAATCCTACTTTCATCTATTTTATAAAATTTTCAACTAAACTATACGCTTCTTTTTGTGCCACATTTAAATCGTTATTCACTAAAACAACATCAAAATGTTTCGCATATTTTAATTCTTTTTCTGCTTTTGAAACACGTTCTAAAATTTTTTCTTCACTATCGGTTTGCCTATTTCTAAGCCTACGTTCCATTTCTTCAATTGATGGTGGTTGTACAAAAATAGCCAATGTTTGTGTTGGAAATTTCTTTTTTATACTTAATCCACCTTCTACATCAATATCAAAAATCACGTGCTTGCCTAATTCCCAAATTCGCTCAACTTCTTTTTCTAAAGTGCCGTAATAATTATTTGTATACACTTCCTCCCATTCAATAAAATCTCCTTTTTCAACATGTTTTTGAAATTCTTTTAACGAAATAAAATAATAATCTTTTTCGTTAATTTCTTCTCCTCTTTTTTCTCGTGAAGTTGCCGAAATTGAAAAATCTAAGTTTAATTCCTGTTGTTTTAATAAATGATGTACAATAGTAGTTTTTCCCGAACCTGAAGGCGCTGAAAAAACAATTAATTTTCCTTCTTTTTTCACTTTATTAACCTATAAAACATTCAAATTTTGCTCTTTTATTTTCTCCAATTCATCTTTCATTTGGACTACTAATTTTTGCATATCTGCAAAGTTAGATTTCGAACCAATGGTATTAATTTCTCTGCCAATTTCTTGCGTAATAAAACCAAGTTTTTTTCCATTTGAAATTTCCTCTTTTAACTCTTTTTTGAAATAGTCTAAATGATTTTTTAAACGAACTTTTTCTTCAGTAATATCTAATTTTTCAATGTAATAAATTAGTTCTTGCTCAAATCTACTTTCATCTATTTTAGCTTCTAATTCCGTAATAGATTTCTTTATTTTATCTTTTACAAACTCAATACGTTTGGGATCTACTTCAATTATTTTTTCTAACAATTCTTCAATAATAGAAATGCGCAAATCAAAATCTTTTTGCATAGACTCACCTTCATCAAGTCTATACTGGTTAATTTTTTCTATTGCATCTTCAATTCCCAATTCAATTTCCTTCCATTCTTCTTCATCTAATTCTTCTCTTTCAGTTTTTAAAGAATCTGGTAATCTAACCGCCATTTTTAAAAGTTCAACATCATTAGAATCAACAATATTTTTTAATTGATTCATATATTCTCTCACAACAGTTTCATTTATTTTTGATGAAACTTCACCTCCATTATTTTCTATATAAATTGAAAAATCAACTTTACCTCTAATCAATGATGAAGCTAATTTTTTACGAACATTTAATTCTTTTTCTCTATAATAAGATGGAATTCTAACGTTTAAATCTAAGTTTTTACTGTTTAACGATTTTAATTCAATCGTAATTTTTTTAGTGGAAAATTGCAATACGGTTTTCCCGTATCCGGTCATTGATTGTATCATTTAAATCTAAAATTTGAGCAAATTTACGAATTTTATAAATAGTATTTAACATAGTGCTTATACTATCATTTTATTTTATTTAAGTACTAAAAAAATGTTTGAATTGTAGGGCTTTTAGCAAAGAGAGATAATGTTATATGAAGCATTTCGTTTCGAATAATAATTGATAATATTTCACAACTCTTAGTTAGAAAAGTTATTAAAAAAACGCCATTTATTAAATGAAGTTTTTTTAATAACCATCGCGTCAAATTCTAATGCTTCAACTGCATTTGTTAATTTGTTAGCTTTTTCACTTGCTATTTTAGCTTTTTTTACCGCAGATTCAGCTGCTTTTTCAGGTTTAGTTTTTTCTATTCCAAAAACTTTAGCTCCTGCATTTTTAATAAATGAAAATAATCCCATACTATTTTTTAGGATTTTAAATTAATTCAATTTTTACTAAATAATCTACAAAATTTACAGGATTCATTTCATATAAATATGAATTTAAAGTGTTATTTTTGCAAAAACATTTTTTATGATTGTTAATATTCTAGACGCCAAAAATTCATTATTAAATAAATTCATCTCTGAAATCAGAGACGTAACAATTCAAAAAGATTCAATGCGTTTTAGAAGAAACATTGAACGTATTGGTGAAATTTTAGCCTACGAATTAAGTCTTTCATTAGATTACCAAAGCAAAGTTGTAACTACTCCTTTAGGAACGAAAAATGTACAGGTTCCAAAAAACGACATTGTTTTATGTTCTATATTAAGAGCTGGCTTACCTTTACATACGGGTTTATTAAACTATTTTGACGATTCAGAAAATGCATTTATTTCTGCATATAGAAAACATATAAATGAAACTGAATTTGAAATTAAAGTTGAATATTTTGCTTCACCAAGTTTAGAAGGAAAAACATTAATTTTAGCCGATCCAATGTTAGCAACAGGACAATCTTTGTTAAGTGTTTTTGAAGGATTAAAGAAACATGGAACTCCAAAAGAAATTTATTTAGCCTGTGTTATTGGTTCTACTCAAGCAATTGAGTTAATTAAACAACATTTTCCTTCAACTACTAAATTATGGATTGCTACAGTTGATGATAAACTAAATGAAAAAGGATATATTGTTCCTGGTTTAGGCGATGCCGGTGATTTAGCTTTTGGAAGTAAATTATAAAAAATACACACTTACCGATATCAATAAAAATAAATAGAGTACCACATTTTTTATAAGTGTGGAAGTACTTTTTTGTAAAAAATTTGTAATTATTATTGCTGAAGGAAATAATAAATAAAACAATTCCGATCCATTTTTTAGAGGTGAAACTACGATTAGTACTACTGAAATTAATAAATGGTAAATAAGTACATTCCACGAAAATTTTAGGTTGTTACTAATTGATACAATTTTTGGTGTTGCTTTTATTATTGACCACAGTAACGTGCTCATTAAAAAAAGTATTGGAACTAAGAATTTTAAAGAATTATATGCTCCAAAATCTAAATTCACACTATAATTAAATCTACTATAAAATATAGGTAAAGAATCAAAATAAAAATTATAGGTAAAATATATAACTATTGGTGTTGCTAAACCAATTACAGGGATCATCAAATTTTTAAAACTCACCTTCTGATATATAAAAATTCCAATATAAAGTAACAGAATATAAAAAATACTCCACGAATAGATTAATGCTGAAACTCCTACCCAAAAGGCAGCATCAAATAATTTTAATTTCGTGTTTATTCCACTTCTTAAACTATAAATTTTTCGATAACTTAAAAGCAGTATTAAATTTGAAAAAAGAAAAACAGTTGATAAAATTGCTTCAGAGAACGTTCCTAGAAGCATTACAATCAGTAATAACGCGTATGAATTGCTTTTTGTTAAATTATTCTTTTCAATTATAAATTTAAATATTAATAAAAATAAAATAAGACAAAATAAAAACCCTATTTTTTTCACTAAAAATAATACCGAAAACTCCGCTGAGCCGAACAAAAGTGCTGAACTAAAATAATATACAATGAGCAGCAGAATAATATTAAAATCATTTATCGGTTTACTTTTATTAAAAAAATTTGCTATCATTACTATATTTTATACTTTTGCCTGTAAATATAATTAAGATATGATTGCAAACAATATTTTTAGAGCAATAGGTGAATTTTGTCAAACAATTTTATTTCAACCTTTCAATGCTTTACGATCCATGGATAATTGGTGGCTTCAAAGTACAATAAGTTGGATTTTTATTGCAATTACTTTTATCGCATTTTTTTATTGGGCAGGAGAATTAAAAAAATATAGAAAATCCGGAAACGAATAGTTTCAAATTTAATTTATCATTTCCTTTTTTCAAAAAACTCAAAACCTGTGGGCAGTAAAAACAAGCTTAAAAGATTTCGTGAAAACGATACATTTTCAAATGTAATTCAACCAACTAGAGAAGAATTACTAAATGGATCCTCTTTAAAAGGGAATTGGCAAAACCATTTCAACAATACAAATCCAATTGTTCTTGAATTAGGTTGCGGAAAAGGAGAATACACAATTGATTTAGCAAGAAAAAATCCAAACATTAATTATATAGGTATCGATTTAAAAGGAGCACGTTTTTGGCGTGGTGCTAAAATTGCTTTAGAAGAAAACCTTACCAATGTAGCATTTATAAGAACTCAAATAGAACTTATAGATTTACTTTTTAATGAAAACGAAGTAAGTGAAATATGGATAACTTTTCCAGATCCTCAAATTAAATACACCCGAACCAAGCATCGATTAACAAATGCTGAATTTTTAAAAAAATACCATACCGTATTAGAACCTGAAGGAATTGTAAATTTAAAAACCGATAGTGAATTCATGCACGGTTATACCTTAGGGTTATTACATGGAGCTGGACACGAAGTTTTATATGCACATCATGATATTTACAAAAATCCACATGCGCCTATTGAAGTTACTTCAACACAAACCTTTTATGAAAGTCAATATTTAGAAAAAGGAAAACCAATTACCTACATAAAATTTAAAATTCGATATTAAATTTCTATTTTTAACGAATGGAAAAGTCTGATAATTTTTTCACCAAAGTCTATGAGGTTGCAAAATTAATTCCCTTCGGAAGAGTTACAAGTTATGGCGCAATTGCCAAATACCTTGGTGCTGCAAAATCTGCAAGAATGGTTGGTTGGGCAATGAATGCTTCACATAATAATGATAGTGTTCCGGCACATAGAGTAGTGAATAGAATTGGTTTGTTAACTGGTAAAAACCACTTTGATGGCACTAATTTAATGCAACAATTATTAGAAAGTGAAGGTGTAGTTGTTATAGATTATCAAATTCAAAATTTCGACAAAATTTTTTGGGATCCTTTCAAAGAATTGGACCTGGAATAGCCTGATTCTTATTTTGTAACCAAACCTACATTTCTTTTCCATTTGATTTTTTTTAATCCGTTTGAACTCTGTATATTTGTTGTTTAGAATGATTTTATATAAACAAATATGACATTGAACAAAAAAGATATAACAAAAGCACTTGAAACAATTACAGCTCCTGGAGAAGGTAAAAGTTTAATTGAAAGTGGAGCAGTAAAAAACATTGTAACTTTTGACAAAGAAGTTATTATAGATGTAACCATTGGAAACCCTACATTACAAGCTAGAAAGAAAGTTGAAGTTGAAATCATGAAAGCAATTCATGAACATGTAGGTCAAAAAATAGCTGTAAAAGTAAATGTAACAGCCGTTGCGCCTCCTGTTAAACCAGTAGAAAATACAAAACCAAAAGTTCCCGGAATTCAAAATATAATTGCAATTGCTTCAGGTAAAGGTGGTGTTGGAAAATCTACCATAACAGCCAATATGGCAATTTCATTACAAAAAATGGGTTTCAAAGTTGGTATTTTAGACGCCGATGTTTATGGACCTTCAATACATTTAATGTTTGATGTAGCCAATGCAAAACCACTATCAATAGAAATTGATGGACGTTCAAAAATGCAACCAGTTGAAAGCTATGGTGTAAAAATATTATCGTTAGGTTTTTTTACAGATGCTAATCAAGCGGTAATTTGGCGTGGAGCAATGGCTTCAAAAGCATTAAATCAAATGATATTTGATGCACATTGGGGAGAATTAGATTTTCTTTTAATTGATTTACCTCCTGGAACTGGCGATATTCATTTATCTATTGTACAAGCCGTTCCTGTAACTGGCGCCGTAATTGTAAGTACACCTCAAAACATTGCTTTAGCCGATGCTAAAAAAGGAGTTGCAATGTTTAAACAAGAAAACATCAATGTTCCTGTATTAGGTATTGTAGAGAATATGAGTTATTTTACACCTGCTGAATTACCTACTAATAAATATTATATATTTGGAAAAGATGGCGCTAAAAATTTAGCTGAAGATATTGACGCTGCCTTTTTAGGTGAAGTGCCATTAGTTCAAAGTATTAGGGAAGCTGGTGATGTAGGTCATCCTGTAGCATTACAAGACAATACACCTTTAGAAAATGCTTTTTCTGAAATAACAAAAAATGCAATTACTGAATTGGTAAAAAGAAATAAAGAGTTACCCGCTACTGAAATTGTTAGAATTACAAGCATGAGTGGATGCGGAACTAAATAAAAACTATGGGCACTGAAGAACTTAAAACCAAAGTAGAAATGGCATTGCAAGAAATTAGACCTTATTTAGAGGCTGATGGCGGTAATATTTCTTTGGTTGAAATAACAAGTGATACAGTAAGTGTACAGTTAGAAGGTGCTTGTTTAGGATGTTCTGTAAATCAAATGACACTAAAAAATGGTGTTGAGGCAACTATAAAAAAGTATGCTCCACAAATTATAAGAGTTATTGAAATAAACGGAATTACATTTTAGTTTTAATAAAAAAATACCATAAAAAGAGGCTGTCTGAAAAGTATTGAAAACCGTCATTCTGAATTTATTTCAGAATCTCATCATGCTGATAATCAATCACTATGAGAACCTGAAATAAATTCAGGTTGACGAAAATTTCACTTTTTAGACAGCCTCTTTTTTTATTAAATTACATTTTAATAAAATATTTTTATATTTGAGAAATGAAAAAGTCTTGGACAGGATTATTACTACTTCTTAAATTCTTGATTAAAAGAGATCCTGAATGAATTTACACTTCAACTAAGATTACTAATTTTATATTTAAAATTGCGTAACTTTAGTAAATTAAAACCAATTCGTATATTGTTTAATTCAATTGGTTTATTTTCAAGTTATTACTACAATGCTTAAAATATTCATAACTAAAAAAATATAAAATGCCTAGATATTATTCATTAGGTGAAATTCCACCAAAACGTCATACAACTTTTGAAAAACCAAGTGGAGGACTTTACCAAGAAGAACTTTTTGGAACAGCAGGTTTTGTAGGAATGTCATCACTAATATATCACTTAAATCCACCTACTGTAGTTTCCGAAATAAAACAACTAAAAAACGTTACCCCTAAAATTGCCATTGAAAAAAATATGAAAGCTTTAAGTTTTAAAGGATTTTCTTTAAAGCCTGAAACAGATTATTTAGAAAGCAGAAAAACACTTTTTGTGAATAACGATTTACATATTGGTTTAGCAGCTCCCAAAGAATTTTCATCATCCTATTTTTACAAAAATGCCGATGCTGACGAAATGCTTTTTGTACATATTGGATCTGGAACTTTAAAAACGATGTATGGAAACATTAATTTTAAATATGGCGATTATTTAATTATTCCTCGAGGAACTATTTACCAAATAGATTTTGATACAGAAGAAAATAGATTGCTTTATGTAGAATCTTTCAGTCCAATTGTAACACCAAAACAATATCGAAATAATTTTGGTCAATTATTAGAACACTCACCTTTTTGTGAACGCGATTTTAGGTTACCTGTAAATTTACAAACGCACGATGAAAAAGGAAGTTTTAAAGTTTTAATTAAAAAACAAGGTGTTCTTTGGGAATATATGTACAACAATCATCCTTTTGATGTTGTTGGCTGGGACGGATTTAATTACCCTTACGCATTTTCAATACACGATTTTGAACCAATAACAGGTAGAATTCATATGCCGCCGCCAATTCATCAAACTTGGGAAGCTGCAGGTTTTGTAGTTTGCTCATTTGTGCCAAGAATGTATGATTATCATCCAAAAGCTATTCCAGCTCCATATCACCATAGCAATATAGACTCAGAAGAACTATTGTACTATGTTGATGGAGATTTTATGAGCCGAAATAACATAGAGAAAGGACAAATAACATTGCATCCTGGAGGAATTCCTCACGGACCACACCCAGGAGCAATTGAAAGAAGCGTAGGTAAAAAATTCACCGAAGAATTAGCGGTTATGATTGATCCTTTTAAACCAGTAATGATTACTGAAGAAGCACTAAATTTACAAGTAGATGATTATTATAAATCGTGGATAACTGATTAATTAGATAATTAAAAAATAGATTAAGAGAAAAGAGAGTAAAAACAAAAGACTAAAAAAATTATATGAAAAGGTATAATTATAAAAAATTAAAAATTTGGCAATTGGGTTTAGAAATCTCAAAAAATATTTCTGATATTTTAACTGATTTTCCAAAACACGAAAGATTTGATTTAAGTTCACAAATAAGTAGATGTTCTATATCAATTCCTAGTAATATTGCCGAAGGTTCTGCAAGAACAGATAAGTCTTTTTCTCACTTTCTTAATATTTCATTAGGTTCTTCATTTGAACTTACAACTCAGCTTTTAATTGCTCATCGTAGAAAATATATTGAAATAGAAATATTAAATAATCTTGAAGAAAAAATTGAAGAATTTCAAAAAATGACAATGGGTTTTCAAAATGGTTTAACTTAGTTTTTTGTCAAAAAAATATTACGTAAATAAAAAAAGAAGAAAATAAAACAGAAGAATTTTAAAATAAGAAACTAGATTTTCAAAGCAACCTGAATTTTTTAGTCTTTTTTCTCTATTCTCTACTCTAAAAAAATAAATTAATATGTCAGATTTAAAAAACATACAAAATTTTAATTACGGATTGGAAAAAATATTTCCAGAAGCGGAAGATTTTTTACCTTTATTAGGAACTGATTATGTGGAATTTTATGTTGGTAATGCCAAACAAGCAGCGCATTACTACAAAACCGCATTTGGATTTCAATCTTTAGCATATGCTGGATTAGAAACTGGACTAACAGATAGAACAAGCTATGTATTAATCCAAGATAAAATTAGATTGGTGTTTACCACGCCAATGCCAAATTCAAAAAATAAAGAACTATTTAATCACATTGAAAAACACGGAGACGGAGTAAAAATTGTGGCTCTTTGGGTTGAAGACGCTACAAAATCTTGGGAAGAAACTACTAAACGTGGTGCAAAATCGTTTCTAAAGCCAACGAAAGAAAGTGATGAAAATGGGGAAGTTATTCGCTCAGGAATTCATACCTATGGAGATACAGTTCATATTTTTGTAGAACGTAAAAACTATACAGGTGTATTTCTTCCGAAATTTAAAAAATGGGAATCAACTCACAACCCTTCAAATGTTGGTTTGCGTTATATAGATCATATGGTAGGGAATGTTGGTTGGAACGAAATGAATGTTTGGGCAAAGTTTTACAAAGATGTTATGGGGTTTGCAAACCTAATTACTTTTGATGATAAAGATATTTCAACTCAGTTCACAGCATTAATGAGTAAAGTAATGACGAACGGGAATGGCCGCGTAAAATTTCCAATAAATGAACCCGCTGAAGGAATTAAAAAATCTCAAATTGAAGAATATTTAGATTTTTATAATGGTGCAGGAGTTCAACATATTGCAGTTGCAACTAATAATATTTTGGAAACTGTAAAAGAAATGACAAGCCGCGGAGTTGAATTTTTATACGTTCCAGGCTCTTATTATGATACTGTTTTAGATAGAGTTGGTGAAATTGACGAAGATTTAACAGAATTAAAAGATCTTGGAATTTTAGTTGATAGAGATGAAGAAGGTTATTTACTACAAATTTTCACAAAACCCGTAACAGATAGACCAACACTATTTTTTGAAATTATTCAACGAAAAGGTGCGCAATCATTTGGAAAAGGAAACTTTAAAGCTTTATTTGAAAGCATTGAAGCAGAGCAAGAACGCAGAGGTACACTTTAAATTTTAATTGTTATTTAATAAAAGCTTAACTACTTTTGTTAAGCTTTTATTATTTTTGGAACAATAATTGTGTTTTTAGCAACAGAATAGTACAAGTAGCCATTATATGAAAAACAAATTAATTCTTTTAACCCTTTTAATTTCCATTGCTTCATTTGGGCAATCTGTAAAAATTGAAGAAAGCCCCGCTAGTTTTCCTTTTCAAAAAGGAGAATGGTTAAAATTTAGAATGAACTATAGTAATTTTTTAAATGCAGGCTATTCAACTATTGAAGTTAATGAAATAAAAAACAATACTAAAGATGCTTTTCATATTATAGGAAAAGGGAAATCAACAGGGCTAATTAGTTTGTTTTTTAAAGTTAAAGATAATTACCAAACTTTTATTGATAAAGAAACCCTAAGACCATATCGATTTATTAGAAAAATAAATGAAGGTGGCTATACAAAAAACAAAGAAGTGTTTTTTGATTACAAAACAAATGAGGCTACAGTAAAAGACTACAAACATAATACTGAAAAGAAGCACTCAATTAATAACAACATTCAAGATATTCTTTCTTCTTTGTACTATTTACGAAATCAAAATTTAAATAATTTGAAAATTGGAGAAGAAATTGAATTACAACTATTTTTTGATGAAGAAATTACCAACTTCAAACTTCATTTTTTAGGAAAAGAAATAATTAGAACAAAATTCGGAAAAATAAAAACACTCAAATTCAGACCTTTAGTACAAGCCGGACGCGTATTTAAAGAGCAAGAAAGCCTTAGTATTTGGATTACTGATGACGAAAATAAAATTCCAATTAGAATTAAAGCATCTTTAGCTGTTGGCTCACTTAGAGCAGATTTAGATGGTTTTAAAGGTTTAGCACATCCTTTTAACATAATTTTCGACAATTAAATTGTATTTTTGCGTTTTAAAATTTTTATCCAAATTAATTCGTAAAACAAATCTCTTTTGAAAAAATTAGTTGCCCTTCTAATTATTGTGTTATTAACAGCTTGTAAAGATGAAAAGCCTATAATTCATATAGCACCAACTTTACCAAAAATAATTTACGAATATGGCTTTAAATTGAATGACTACAAAGTAATCCATGACACCATAAAATCTGGCGAAAACTTTAGTGAAATACTAGATAGACATCACGTTGAATATCCAAAAGTATTAGAAATTGCTGCTAAAATAAAAGACACTTTCAATGTAAGAAGAATAAAAAGCGGCATTCCATATACCATTTTAGCAAAAAAAGATTCAACTGAAAAAGCACAAGTTTTTATTTACAAACACTCTAAAGTGCGTTATACTGTTATTGATTTTAAAGACTCTCTTGTTGTAAGTGCTTATAATGCAAAAAAACCAGTAAAATCAGTTGTTAAAACCGCTTCAGGAGTTATTACAAATAATCTTTCTGAAACAATGGATGGTCTTGGACTTAATTCATATTTAACTTCAAAAATGGCTGATGATATTTATGCTTGGACTATTGATTTTTCTAGACTTCAAAAAAATGATAAATTCAAAATTATATACGAACAACTATATATAAATGACACAATTCCTGTTGGTATAGGTGAAGTAAAAGCTACTTATTTTGAACATGGCGGAAAACCTTTTTATGCATTTAAGTATTTAGCAGATTCAACCTTAAATATTCCTGATTATTTTGATGATGAAGCCACTAATTTACGTCGTCAATTTTTAAAAATGCCTGTGCAATTTAGTCGAATTTCTTCTCGATACAACTTAAGGAGAAGAATTGCTTATTACGGAAATAAAATAAAACCTCATAAAGGAACTGATTTTGCAGCACCAATTGGCACTCCAATTATGGCAACTGCCAATGGCACTGTAACAGCATCAAGTTATACTAGAGGAAATGGAAAATATGTAAAAGTTAGACACAATGGAACCTACAGTACTCAATATTTACATATGAGTAAAAGACTTGTTAAAGTAGGTGACGTTGTAAAACAAGGAGATGTTATAGGTTTAATTGGTATGACAGGTAATTCAGGTGGTCCTCATGTATGTTATCGTTTTTGGAAAAACGGAAGACAAGTTGACCCGTTGAAACAAAAATTACCCGCTGCCGAACCAATGAAAAAGACTATTAAACCGTCTTATTTTGAATTTATTACAAGTATTAAAAATCAATTAGACGTTATAAAATATCCAATAGCATTAGAAAACAATCAAATTACAGAAGTAGAAATAAAACAATAGAATATGGCAATGAAGAATAGCAATCCAACCGAAACGAATGCTTGGCAACAACTTACAAAACACTATAACGAAATTAAAGACGTTCAACTAAAATCATTATTCAACAGTGATAGTAGTAGAAAAAATAAATTCACTATAAATTTTAACGATTTTGAATTTGACTATTCTAAAAATAGAATTACTGAGGAAACATTAGGTTATTTATTAGAATTAGCAAAAGAAGTTGATTTACAAGCCGCTATTAATGCACAATTTTCAGGTGAAATAATAAATCAAACTGAAAAAAGAGCGGTGTTACATACTGCTTTAAGAAGCCAATTAAACAATGAAGTTTTAGTTGATGGCAAAAACATTATGCCTGAAGTAAGAGAAACTTTAGCTAAAATGGAAGCTTTTACCAACAAAGTTACTTCAGGAGATTGGAAAGGATATACTGGTAAATCTATTACCGATGTTGTAAATATTGGTATTGGAGGTTCTGACTTAGGACCTGATATGATTGTTGAATCATTAAAATATTACAAAAACCACTTAAATGTACATTTTGTTTCAAATATTGACGGTGATCACGTGCAAGAGGTTATCAAAAATTTAAATCCAGAAACAACTTTATTTGTTATTGTTTCAAAAACATTTACCACACAAGAAACATTAACAAACGCAACAACCATTAAAAAATGGTTTTTACAAACCGCAACTGAAAGTGATGTTACCAAGCACTTTGTAGCAGTATCAACAAATTTAAAATCTGTGAGTGAATTTGGCATTGCAACAGATAATATCTTTACAATGTGGGATTGGGTTGGTGGTCGTTTTTCTCTTTGGAGTACCGTAGGTTTATCAATTAGTTTAGCTGTTGGTTTCAACAACTTTAAAGACCTTTTAATTGGTGCTTTTGAAATGGATGAACATTTTAAAAATACTCCTTTTGAAAACAACGCTCCAGTATTATTAAGCCTTATTGGTATTTGGTACACCAATTTTTTTAATGCAGAAACCGAAGCTATTTTACCTTACACACAATATTTAAGCAAATTAGCACCATATTTACAACAAGCCATTATGGAAAGTAATGGTAAAAGTATTGACAGAAATGGGAATAAAGTTACTTACCAAACAGGAAATATTATTTGGGGAAGTACAGGTACCAACTCTCAACATGCTTTTATGCAACTGTTGCACCAAGGAACAAAATTAGTTCCAGCGGATTTTATTGGATTTAAAGAATCGCTTTATGGTAATAAAGAACACCATGATAAGTTAATGGCTAACTTTTTTGCACAAACTCAGGCACTTGCTGAAGGTAAAACAAAAGAAGAAGTACATTTAGATTTAAAAACTCAGGGTAAAATGGATGACATTGAGAAATTATTACCTTATAAAGTTTTTGAAGGAAACAAACCAAGTACTACAATTTTAATAGAAAAACTATCCCCAAAAACATTAGGAAGCTTAGTAGCTTTCTACGAACACAAAATATTTGTACAAGGTGTTATTTGGAATATTTTTAGCTATGATCAATTTGGAGTTGAATTAGGAAAAGAATTGGCACAAAAACTATATCAAAAAAACTAATTTTTTTTTAAAAAAGCAGGCAACCTTTTAGAATAAATAACATCTGTTAATAAACTGTTAATATTTAATGTGGTACAATCTAGTTTCATAGCTATTTTTTACTACTTTTAATAGTCTTAATTTTTTGTTAAAACTTAACAATTAGTTATTAAACAAAATCAATAAAAAGTTGCATTTTTGCACGAACAATTAATTCAAATTAAAACCAAACAATGAGAAATTTTAAAAATTGGCTAGTGGTAGTAATGTTGATTTCAACATCTGTCATTTTTGCCCAAACCAAACTTACTGGTAAAATTGTTGATGAAACAAATCAACCATTACCTGGCGCTACTGTTGTCCTTAAAGGAACACAATTAGGAGCCTCATCAGATTTTGATGGAAATTTCACATTTGAAACAGTTGTTTCAAATGGTTCTATTTTAGTTTCATTTATTGGATTCGAAACTAAAACTATTACATTTAAAGGCACTACAAACTTTGGTGCCATTTCTTTAAAACCTTCAGCTGAATCTTTAGATGAAATTGTTATTACTGCAGTATCTTTCGCTATCGACAGAAAAACACCAGTAGCAGTTTCAACTATTAAAGCAGATGTTATTGAAAACAAATTAGGTTCTCAAGAATTTCCAGAAATTTTAAAATCTACTCCAGGTGTGTATGCAACCAAATCAGGAGGTGGATTTGGAGATGGTAGTTTAACTTTAAGAGGTTTTAACTCTGAAAACGTTGCGGTTTTAATTAATGGAGTTCCTGTTAATGATATGGAAAACGGTAGAGTTTACTGGAGTAACTGGGCTGGTTTAGCGGATGTTACAAGTGCTATGCAAGTACAAAGAGGTTTAGGAGCTTCTAAAGTAGCTGTACCTTCAATTGGTGGTACTTTAAACATTTTATCAAAAACTACTGATGCAGAAAAAGGAGGAAATGTATTTACTTCGGTTGGTAATGACAACTATCAAAAATATGGTGTAACATTATCTACAGGATTACTTGATAATGGTTTTGCCGCTTCAATAGCAGCTTCTAAAACTAAAGGTGATGGTTATGTAGATGGTACAGAGTTTGAAGGATATAACTATTTTATAAATATTTCAAAACAATTAGGAGCTAATCATAAAATATCATTTACGTCTTTTGGTTCACCACAACAACACGGTCAAAGACAAGATCAAAGTTTAATCTCAACGTATAGAAATGCGGAAAGTGGCATTAAATTTAATCCTAACTGGGGTATAAAAAATGGTAGTGTATATCAGGTAGAAGATAATTTTTATAACAAATCACAAACTTCATTAAATCACTATTGGACTATTAATGAAAAATCTAATTTATCCACAGCATTATATGCCTCTTATGGTTCAGGTGGTGGAAGTGGAACTGCAGGTTCTAACACAGATTTATTTAAAGTTAGATTAGGCGCTGACGATCAGCCAATTGACATAGATAATATTGTTGCTATAAACAGAGCAAATGGCGCACAAGGTTTAGGATCAGAAGCTTTTTTAAGAGCTTCAAGAAACGACCACAGCTGGTTTGGTATGTTATCAACTTACAAATTAGACCTTAGCGACAATCTTGTTTTTACAGGAGGTATAGATTTAAGAACTTATACTGGAGAGCATTTTAGAGAAGTAACTGATTTATTAGGTGGTAATTACGCTTTAGATAATTCTGACGTAAACAACCCAAACAGAGCTTTAAAAGTTGGTGATAAATTTTCATACAACAACGACGGTGAAGTTGGATGGCAAGGGTTATTTACTCAATTAGAATACAATACGGATAATTTATCGACTTTTGTTGCTGCAGCAGTATCAAACACTTCTTATAAAAGAATTGATTATTTTCAATATGCTCCAGGAAACCAAGAAACCGATAAATACAACTTTACAGGTTACAGCATTAAAGGTGGTGCAAATTATAACTTTTCAGAAAAAGGTTTTTTCTTTGCTAACATTGGTTACTTTGAAAAAGCGCCTTTATTTAATGCCGTTTTTGTAGATTTTGACAACGAAACTATAAACGCTAATGCTGAAAACGAAAAAATATTTAGTACTGAATTAGGATATGGTTTTAGAGGAATTAATTTTTCAGCAAACGTGAACTTATATAGAACATTATGGAATGATAGAACTGAAAGTCTTTTTTACCAAAATCCTGACGGGTCAAATAGCACAGCTAATGTTTTAGGTGTAAATGCAATTCACCAAGGGGTAGAAGTTGATTTTGTGTACAAAGCATCAGATAAATTTACGCTTACTGGTATGCTTTCTTTAGGGGACTGGACATGGGATAACGATGTAGAAAATGTTCAAATTTTTGACGAAGAGCAAAATTTAGTTGAAACTGTAAACTTGTACATTGCAGGTTTAAAGGTTTCTGAAGCTGCTCAAACAACAGCAGCCTTAGGTTTTGATTATGAAATAATGGAAAAAACGCACTTTACTGTTGATTACAACTATTTTGCTGACTTATATGCACAATATGACCCTAGTGATAGAGGTACTCCAGGAGGACAACAAGCTTGGAAATCACCAGATTATAGTACTTTTGATGCAAGTGTTAGATATGGATTTAAAATTGGAGATTTAGACGCTACTTTAACAGGTAGAATGAATAACGTATTCAATACTGAATATATTTCAGATTCAAGAGACGGAAAAGGATCTGGAACTATTGGTGATCCAGATTACATTGCCCCATCTACTGCTAAAGCTGCATACGTTTGGTTTGGTTATGGAAGAACTTTTAACTTAAGTGCAAAAATTAAATTTTAAAATATATAATTATGAAAAAATTAATTTATTTAATAATGGTTTTAGGCTTGGTATTTACAAGCTGTGATCCAATGGATGAGATTTATGCTGACCTTGATGCTCAAGAAGAAATTATAACTGGAGATATTGAAATTACTTTTTCCAAGGAAGATTACACTAAAGAAATTTCAGAAGGAGGATACTTTGAATTTAGTTTTCCAAACTTTGGTTCTATTGATCAAGCCAAAGAGTTAATCCCAGCTTATTTAACTGGTGAATATCCTGTTTGGGGAGATGGTTCTTTAGTTAATGTTAATTTCAATATATACGATCCAATAAGAGTTGAAGACTATACTGTTACTAGTAGTGATTATGATGAATTAATTAGCTTAGGAGATATCTCTGCAGCGCATTTATCAAGTAACTATGACATTAATGATTTCTTTACATATAAATTCCCACAGGCAGATATGGGCTCTTATGTTAGCTTAACTTACAATAGCTTAGCTGAGCAAATTCTATACACCTTAACTGATGATGATTTTGATTTAGTAGGAAATGGAAAGTATGATAATTTTGATATAAGAACAGGAAAAGGAGAAGAGGATATTGAAGTTAGAAGAACAAAAATTGAAACGATATTGCTAAATAATTTTCCTGATACGCCTGTTAATCAACAATATTTGGTATCATACGCTGCATTCAATAATGATTATGATAATGTAGTATTAGAAATGCTTGTTGAATTTGATGGTACTAATTATAATATGGTTACAGGAACTGAATACACATTAACTGATAGTGATGTTGCGTTAATTGAAACTGAATTAGGAGCTGCATATCCAGGTCCAACAGCAAATGTAGTTAAGTATGGCAGTTTTGATAGAAGAACAAGTAGCGATAACTACTGGAGTGATGAAATGCTTGTTGAGGCTTTTGATATTGTACTTAAAAATTTAAATCCAGGGGCTCCAGAAGGAACTAAGTACTCTGTGAATTTCGTTATTTATGATGGTAGTACAGGAGACGCTTCTATGTTACTTCAATTAGATGGTGGATCTTATGGGAAACTTCCAGAAACTTTAATAGAGGAAACAGTTTTATTCGCTTTAACAGATAAATGGGATGTTCCATTCACTCTAACTGATGAACATTATACAGCGATGGGACAAAATTATCCTAACTTTTCTGATGAAGATTTAGCATGGTACAGAATTGCAATCTTTTTAGAAACTCAATTCCCTTATGCTGAAGCTGATGATATGATTGCCGTTTCTTATACCTTACGCGAGGATGGAAAAAATAATACTGAGTACGTTAATTTTGTATTTGATGGAACTGTTTTCAATGCAATACCTAGTGTAGTTGAAAAGACTATCAAATTTGGGCATGACGGTACTACTTGGGTGCCAGATAATACTATTAAATATACTTTAACTTCTGCTGACTATGATTCTTTAGGAACTGATTATGGTTTCCCTGGATATTATAACAACTTTGATGTTAGGGAAGGTAAAGCTGACGTAGAGGAATCTGTGAGATTAGCATATATTAATACTATTTTAATGAACAACTTCCCAGGAATGGCTGAAGAGCAAAAATTTGCTGTTTCTTACAATGTTTATTCCGGAGCTAACGAAGTTTGGGAAATGAAAGTAATTTTATCTGATGGAGTATATATTCTTCAATAAATAAAATTCTTATAATTTTTAAAGACCGTCTAAATAGGAGGCTACTGAAAAAGTCTCTTAAAAAGGTAAAATAAAATTGAATAAAAAGGAATGAAAACCATAGTGTTTTTGTTCCTTTTTTTTGTATTTTATATTGATTAACAAAGACTTAGATATGTTATTGCAGCAGTAAAAAATTCAATTAAGTGCGTATTCTTCTTTATATGATTTAATTGTACCGAAAAATAATCTTCTAAACAAACAACAGTTTAAAAGACCCTATAAACGCTCTATAGTGTTGCTATAAAACATCATAATTTAAAAAATAAAATATTGGAAGTAAAAATAAAGCATAAAAAAAAGCCACTCAATTTAAGTGACTTTTTATACTTTATATTGTAACTTATTGTTTACTTCTTTTTGCTAAAAGTATACGTAATACCAAAGTTAATTAACACCTTTATTTTTAGTGATAAGTTATATACAATTACTTAAAGATTTTTGCAAGCAAATTGTTTATAAAAAAGCTAGAGAAAAGAAGTTTTTATACTTTTATTTACTACCTTTATAAAAGCTTCCAAAGCCCTATTCCTAAAGGGGTTTTATACATCTTGTAATTTTTCTACTATTTTTACAAATTAAATGTAGATTATTTATTAAAATATAGTACATTATTTACATATGTTATGTACTATACAAACCAAACATAACCGTAGAAATGACAAAGTTTATACGGTTACTTTACAAAATTTATACAGTTGCGTGACAAGATTTAATAGGGAAGTCATTTTAAAATTCTACATTACAGGAGAGCATTGTTTTAAAGCATATATAAAAAAACCATGTTAAAGTTTAGCTAGTTCATTTCAATTGAAATTACATAAAGACTTTCATTTGGTAAAATGAAAATGTTTAATAATGAAGATACAAACCCAATGTTATTTTCAATAATAATAGCAAGAAAATGAATATCATAAAAAAAGCGACTTTAAGTCGCTTTTTTTATGATATTAAAACTAAAATATGGCTAATTTTTTACTTCTTTTTGCTAAAAGTATATGTAATACCAAAATTAATTCCAAAAGATGAGTAAGGAACAACAGTTGATAATGCTTTTGAAGGATCTGTATTTGGGTTTGCTAAAGTGTCTACATAAGTAGTTTCTGATGGAGCTGCAATTATTCCAAAAACAGGATGATTTAAAGGAGCATCACCTAAATTCCAAGTCATTGATGGCACTGCACTTGGGCCAACAACACCAGCAGGAATTTCAGGTGTAGTAATTGCTAAATCTGTAAATGTTGAGCGGTCTCTTGTAACATTTATACCTAAGTATTCTAATTCTGCAAATAAATTTAAGTTATCGGTTAATTTATATTTATAACCTAATGAAGCTGTAAACCCTAATGGAATTCTACCATTATAATCTGCTTCTCCTTTGGCTATAATTGGAGCAATACCAGCAGCGCTTAATGGAGTTTGAGTTGTTTTAGTAAAAATAGCTTCTGTTTTACCACCAACTTTGGTAATTGCACCAAATGATCCGTAGATATTTTCATTAAAATTATACACTAAAGATAAATTTAATCCATAGGCTCTTCCTCGTGCAATTCCTTCTGTATATTCAGCAATTGCGCCAGCATCATTAACTTTGAAAGAACTAATATTTTGGTCGGAGCCATGCAAATAACCCAAACCTAGTTCTAACCCAAAAGTATCGTTAAAAAAATAACCTGTTTTAAATTGAGCATTTAAACCTTCACCATAACTACCATAATGGTTTTCAGCTTCAGTTTGAGTATCGTTTAATGATGTACCCATAAGTATACCTGCACTACCCATAGATAATCCACCACTTGCACTTACGTAAAATTGTGCACTTGCACTTGTTGCTATAACAAGGGTAACTAATAATAATAAATTTTTTCTCATAATTATTCTAATTGTTTAGTAAGGGCTGAATATACTTTTAATAATATATATATTGTATGACAAATGTTACATTTTAAAAAAAGGATAGCATTTATTTTGTTAATGTAAAAAACGTGTCTATTTTTTGAATTTTACTGAAAAATATCAACTCTTTTTTTAGTATTTCCTACATACACCATGTTGTTATTAATGATTACAGGTCGTTTTAAAAAGGTGTATTCATCTAAAATTAATTGTCGGTAGTCTTTTTCGGTCAAATTCTGACTTTTCAAGTCCATTTGTGTGTATTTTTTAGCGCGTTTACTAAACAATATTTCATAGTTATTTGTTAATGAGTAAAGCTCATCTAATTGTTTTACACTAATTGGTTCTGTTTTTATATTCTGTAAAGTATAACCTGTAATATCCATTTCTTTTAGCATTCTACGGCAGGTATCACAAGTTTTTAAGTAGTATATTTTTTTCATTTTTTTTATAATATGTGTTTAAGTAAAATTAAAGCGTTTTTATTTTAAATTTGAATACTTTTAATAAAAAATAAAAATAATGCAGAAACAATTCAATACTTTAAAAAAATCAAGAATTTTTACTTTAAAAGCAATTAGTAATTTAACTATAGAACAATTAAACACAATACCCAAAGGGTTTAAAAATAATATAGCTTGGAATGTTACTCATTTAGTAGTAACACAACAGTTATTGTGTTACAAATTATCAGGTTTAAAGTGTTTAATTTCAGAAGAAATGATCACCAATTTTCAAAAAGGAACGTCACCAACGTATACAATTTCTGAAATTGAATTTGAAGCAATAAAAGAGCAATTTTTAGAACTTCCTAATCGGTTAGAAGAAGATTATTTAAAAGGTACATTTAAAAATTATATTGAATATAAAACAAGTGTAAATGTTACTTTAAGCAATGTTGATGATGGAATTATTTTCAACCTATATCATGAAGGAATCCATCTTGGAATTATTCTTCAATTATTAAAATTCATATAAAATGAGCTTATTTGCTGTTGCAGCTGTATTAATTGTTATTTCGGCACTTTTTGGCTATATAAATGTTCGCTTTTTAAAACTTCCTACAACAATTGGTTTAATGGTAATTACTATTGTTTTTACCTTGTTAGTTTTAGCAATTAGCCTTTTTGATACCACACTTTTAGAACAGGAAAAACTGCTGATAGCACAAATAGATTTTCAAACTGTTTTGTTAGATGTAATGTTAAGTTTTTTATTATTTGCAGGAGCATTACATACTAATTTTCAGCAGTTAAAAGTTCAACGAAAACCAGTGCTGATATTTGCTACATTTAGTACGTTAATATCTACTTTTTTGGTTGGAGTTTTTACTTTTTATTTGTTAAAATTAGTTGGCTTAGATGTAGATTTTATTTATTGTCTACTGTTTGGTGCTTTAATATCACCAACAGATCCAATTGCTGTTTTAGGAATTTTAAAACAAGTTGGTGCGCCTAAAAATTTAGAAACAAAAATTGTTGGAGAATCTTTGTTTAATGATGGGGTTGGTGTAGTTGTATTTTTAACGATATATCAAATAGCAAAGGGCGGAAATACGATAACATTTGGTCATGTTGCTGAAATGTTTTTAGTTGAAATAATTGGAGGAATAGCTCTTGGATTGTTATTAGGCTGGATAACTTACAGGCTAATGAAATCTATTAATGATTACGATGTTGAGGTAATTATTACAATTGCAGCAGTAATGGGAGGAACCGTTTTAGCTCAATATTTTCATTTATCTGCACCGTTAGCAATGGTTACAGCTGGGTTAATTGTAGGGCATGATACGGTTAGAGAATCTTCAATGAGTGAAATTACGGAACAATATGTAGATAAATTTTGGGAGTTGATTGATATACTTCTAAATACATTATTGTTTGTAATGATTGGTATGGAAATTTTGGTATTAACGTACAACAGTCAATTTATTATGGCTGGTTTATTATGTGTGCCAACCTTACTTGCTGCACGTTATTTATCGCTGATGTTGCCCATTAAACTGTATGCTAAAAAATTAGACTTTGTGCCAAATACAAATCTAATAATGACTTGGGGAGGTTTACGTGGCGGTATATCTATTGCGCTAGCGTTAAGTCTAACTCAGGAAATGCACAGAGATTTATTTTTAGTAATTACCTATATAATTGTTGTATTTTCAATTATTGGGCAAGGATTAACTGTTGGAAAATTAATAAAAAAATTAAGTAAAGCGTAAGTTGGTTACTGAATTATTATACTTTTGAACTGTTAGGAAAGGTTAATTTAGGTAATAAACATACCCTACATGAACCCATAATAACCAATCGTTATATTTATTTGCAGGATCATCCTTTGCGTTTAAACCATCAATATAATTTGAGAAAAAATACTGCCAGCGCGATTCAATTAAAATATCTGAATATTCACCTAATTTATGCCGTGTTCCAATACCTAATGTTACGGAGGTAGTAAAGTTTGCGTCAACATTTATTGCACCTGGCACTTGCCATTTATCATAAATAACTGATATATCTTCATTCCAATCGCCTAAATCAGATTTTAAATCTGGATTGTAATAATCTACCATAAAACCAGCACTTATATATGGCGACCATTTTAAATCGGGGATTCTTCGTGAACCAAAATCTACAATATCAACGATATGAAATTCTAGTTGAGCACCAAAGTTTACTATAGAAGCTTTCCCCTGCATAGATCTTAGTTTCTCACCCCAAATAGAGTCTTCCTCAGCCCATTCACCAAAATGATTTAGATTTGCGGTCATATAAGAAAGTTCTCCTCTAACTCTAAAATGTTCACTGAAATAACTTGTACGATTATTCCAACGATATCTATAATCGGAAAAGTTTAAATAGTAAATAAGCCCAACACCCATTCCTACGTTGCTACCAACATTACTTCTAAAATTATAGCGTTGACCATAGTCAGTTGTAAAAGCAGCTCTACCTGTAATAAAACCAATTTCATGGCTAGTTTTATCTTGTGAGTGAGTTGTTGTTAAAACGAAGAAAAATAAAACGAGGGTTACTATTTTAATAATTTTATTCAATATCAGGGTTTTATATATAATTCAAAAGTAATAATTATTTTCAACAAAATATTAAACTAAACTTATTTGCGGCTATTTTAGTATAAATGTTTCGTTTAAATCCCAATTAGCCCTTAAATCTAAAACAAGATCAAAGTATTGAGTTTTTTCAGCATATATTTTTTGTAAATAATTTCCAGTGTCCCATAATCCATTGTCGTTATCATCAAAAATAGCTTTAATAATATATTTTTTTGGTACTAAATTTTTAAAAGTAAGGGTTTCATTTCCTCTTATTTTCTTAGCCGTAATCAATTCATTTTTTTCAGTTAATAACTCAATAATTACAGGAGAATTAACATTGGATACAGTTAAGTTTATAGTGCCATAACTTTCAATACCTTTTGTGGAAAATCTATAGGATAACGTGTCATTTGTATTTTCAAAAATATCTGTTATTGATGTTGGTAGTAACCGTAAGTTGTATTCTGTTTTATATTCTTTTTCAAAATGAATTAAAAGCTTGGTTTTATATCCATCTATTTTTGTTGAAAATGGGATTGAAATAGAGTCTTTATTTATCAACGTAATTTTTGAAGTATCAATTTGTGTTATAGGAATATTGGAACTTATTGAAAAAGTATCTCTAAGTTCTAATGCTGAAGAAATATTTTTAGCCAATAAAAGGGTATCTTGTTTGGAAGACCTTAATTTAACGGTAACAGTATCTTTAAAATTTAGGTTTGAAACTTCAAAAATCAAAGAGTCTTTTTTAATATCACTTTTAAACCAATAATTTAAAGTGTCTTTGCCTTTTTCAAAAACTATTTCTTTTTTAATCGTTTCAGCTATGCTATCAAGCAGTTTTATTTTTAAGTTTTCACCTTTTCCCTCATAACCAAAAAGAATATGTCCTTTTGAAGTTTCTAATGGTTTAGACAATTTAAAAGGAAGTATTTCTTTAAATAATGAGATAGAAAATGTATCATCAGTAGGTAGCGAAAGTGTATCTTTTGAAAATCCAATTTTATCTTGTTTTGCTTTATAAATATAATTGTTGTTTGGTTGTTTAATAGCAACTAACAAGTATTTTCCAGCTTTTAAATTGCTCAATTCAAAATTAGTACTGTCTAAGGTGCTTGTTATATACATTGGCTTTTCCTTAAAAATTATTGAATCGGTAAAATGCTCATTAATTTCATATAACATTACTGAAACATCTTCATCAGCTTCTTGTTTAAATGCATCGGAAATAGTGCCTTCAACTTTTAGCGAATCTATATAGGTTCCTGTAGAAAAAACATACTTAAAACGTTCTAATTTATTTTCTTCATTATTATCTACAATACTATTTCCAAAGTTAAAAGTGTAGGTTGTATTCTCCTTTAAAGTATCTAGTATTTTTATATTAATAAATTTACTAGCTGTACCAATTGGAGTTATAATTGGTGTATTTTTTAAAGGTGGAGAGATAACTAATTGTTTGTTTACATCTTTTAATTTAATGTATTCATCAAATGAAATATTTATTTTTGTTGCTTTAAAATTAATGCTTTTATGATTTGGGTTCGCTTTAACCATTAGAGGAGGAATACTATCTTTTTTCCCACCCGTTGGTCTACCTCTTTTTGCGCAGTTGGTTATAAATAAACTAAGCGCTAGTAATAAAAGAATTTTATAAACTCTATACTTCATTTGAATATCTTTAATGCAAAATAACAATTATTTTATTTAAAAAACACGCTAGCTTATTTAGTATTCTAAATTTAATACGTTTTTATTTAGTATACGCCATACATGCTATGCTTATTTTTAAACCCTCTATTTTTGAAAAAGCTTTACAACAAGCTTCAAGTGTTGCTCCGGTTGTTATAATGTCATCAATTATTAAAATATGTTTGTTTTTTAAGTTCAAATTATCTTGTACAACAAATAATTCTTGTACATTTTTCCATCGATCAAAACGTAATTTTTTAGTTTGTGTTTTTGTTGAAGAAAGTTTAACCAAAATAGTTGAATTATAGGTGATGTTTAGTTTTTTTGCTAAACTATTACCAAACGTAGTCACCTGATTGTAGCCTCTGGATTTTAATTTTTTACGATGCAAAGGCACAGGAATAATATAATCTATATTTTTAAATCTATTGCTTTCAGCCATTTCCGTACCAAGCCAATTTCCTATAAAGTTACCAACTTGTTGTTGTTTGTTGTATTTAAGTTCATGTATTAATTGTTGGGTTTTTCCTTTTTTCATAAAGTAAAATAGCGCAGTGGCGTTTTCAATAGGAATTCTACCATAAAAAGATTTTTCAACTAAATTATCTGCTTCAAAACTAAAATTGGTGAAAGGCAAATCGTGTCTACATGTCAAACAAATAGTAGTTTCATTATTTACTAAATGTGTATTACAACATAAGCAGACTTCAGGAAAGAAAACATAAAAAATATCTTTTAAAAAATTCATAGCTAAACTTTTTTTAAAAGTACAATTTTATTTTTGGAGTATTTAGAGTGTGAAAAAGTATTAAAATTATTATGAATTATAGTTTTTTCAATGTAACTTTATAAATCCTTCAAAAATACCACCTCAAAAAATATTTTTTAGTCATAATATAATTTATTTTTGCAATTCACGTTGAATTAATAAATAAACAAATTAAGGAATAATGGAAGAAAATAAGAAATCAAATAGTAAAATAATAGTTATTGTGTTAGCTGTATTATTACTAGGTATTGTAGGTTACACTTTTTACAATAATAGTGAGCATAAAAAAGTAACGGATGCTATTGAAGAAGAAAAGCTAGAAATAGAAGGAAACTTAGACAATATGATTGTAAAGTATGAAGAAGCTATTGGTCAAAATACATCTATGTCTAACGAATTATCTATAGAAAGAGATAGAATTATAGCATTAAGAGATTCTATTAAAGGCTTAAAGGCAACAAATTACAGTTTAATTCGCCGTTATAGAAGACAAATTACAAAATTAGAAGAAACTAATAGACGTTTATTCTTTATGACAGATTCATTAACAGGTGCAAATCAATTACTTACAATAGATTTAGATAGCGCAAATGTTAAAATTTCAAATCAATTAGCTCAAAATGATACATTGTCATTGCAAAATTTACAATTATCTGAAAAGGTTGCTATTGGTTCTATTTTAAAAGTGAGTACAGCTAAAATATTAGCAATGCGTGAACGTTCAAATGGCAAGTTAGTTGAAACATCTAGATCAAGAAATACAGATGCATTTAGAATTAATTTTACTGTTGCAAAAAATGAAATTTCAGAACAAGGTGAGCGTCAGGTTTATATTCAAATAGTTAATTCAAAAGGAGTTACCTTAGCAAGTAAAGGTGAGTTAATGTTTAATGATACTCAAATAAATTACAGCGATCAAACGATTATAAATTATTTAAATGAAGATGTAGATATAATTTCGTTAGTTGAAGTAAATAGAGACACTATGGAAAAAGGTGTGTATAAGGTAAATATATACATAGAGAATAAATTTGTTGGAGCAACTCAAATTACCCTAAAGTAAAGAAAGAAACTCCAGATTAGTATTGTTTAATGTTAATTGAGTGGAAATAGTTTAGGCTATTTCCACTTTTTTGTTTTATAGTACTAAAAGCTTTACTATTTTTGCACAATGGCAAATCAAGAAGATAAATTTAAAAAAGTTGTTTCGCATGCTAAAGAGTACGGTTATGTATTCCAGTCAAGTGAAATTTACGATGGGTTGAGTGCAGTTTATGACTATGCTCAAAATGGTGTTGAGTTAAAGAAAAACATTAGAGAATATTGGTGGAAAGCAATGGTGCAGATGAATGAAAACATTGTTGGATTAGATGCTGCAATTTTTATGCATCCAACCACTTGGAAAGCTTCTGGCCATGTAGATGCTTTTAATGACCCTTTAATTGACAATAAAGATTCTAAAAAAAGATATAGAGCTGATGTTTTAATTGAAGACTATGTTGGAAAATTAGACACTAAAATAGAAAAAGAAGTAGCAAAAGCAGCAAAACGTTTTGGTGATTCTTTTGATAAAGCAGAATTTTTAGCTACAAACACAAGAGTAGTTGGTTACAAAGAAAAAGGAGATGCAATTTTACAACGTATGGGTCAATCTTTGGAAAAAGAAGATTTAGCAGATGTAAAAGCATTAATTGAAGAATTAGAAATTGGTTGCCCATTGTCAGGTTCAAAAAACTGGACAGACGTAAAGCAATTCAATTTAATGTTTGGAACTAAATTAGGGGCCTCAGCAGATACAGCTATGGACTTATATTTACGTCCAGAAACGGCACAAGGTATTTTTGTAAACTTTTCAAATGTTCAAAAAACAGGTAGAATGAAAATTCCTTTTGGAATTGCACAAACTGGAAAAGCATTTAGAAATGAAATAGTTGCACGTCAGTTTATTTTCCGTATGCGTGAATTTGAACAAATGGAAATGCAATTTTTTGTGCGTCCTGGCACACAAAAAGAATGGTACGAACAATGGAAAGAGAATCGTTTAAAATGGCATTTATCATTAGGATTGGGAGAAGATAACTATCGTTTCCATGACCACGAAAAATTAGCACATTACGCAGATGCAGCATCAGATATTGAATTTAGATTTCCATTTGGATTTAAAGAATTAGAAGGAATTCATTCACGTACAGATTTCGATTTAAAAGCACACGAAAAACATTCAGGAAAAAAATTACAATATTTCGATCCTGAAATAAATGAACACTATGTGCCTTATGTTGTTGAAACTTCAATAGGTTTAGACAGAATGTTTTTAGCAGTATTCTCTAACGCTTTACAAGAAGAAGAATTAGAAAACGGAACTACACGTACTGTTTTAAAATTACCTTCAGTATTAGCGCCAACAAAAGCGGCAATATTACCATTGGTTAAAAAAGATGGTTTACCTGAAATTGCTAAAAAGATAGTTGAGGATTTAAAATGGGATTTCAATGTGGCATATGATGAAAAAGATGCAGTTGGAAGACGTTACAGAAGGCAAGATGCAGCTGGAACACCATTTTGTATTACTGTAGATCACGATACTTTAAATGATGATTGTGTAACAATTCGTTATAGAGATACAATGGAGCAACAACGTGTTAAAATTTCTGACTTAAAATCTATAATAAAAGAAGAGGTTGATGTTAGAAACTGGTTAATGAAAATGTAATTTTTATTAAATTAATAGTATATAAAAAAAGCTGTCTAAAAAGTATTGAAAACCGTCATTCTGAACTTGATTCAGAATCTCACCATTCTGATATTCAATCATTATGAGAACCTGAATCAAGTTCAGGTTGACGAAAATTTCACCTTCTAGACAGCCTTTTTTATTTTTTAAATAAAATATTATTGAAATCGGTAACCAATTGAAACTCCACCACGACCTACAACTTCAATATCACTTTGATTAAGTAAATCTCTACCAATTCCTAGATAAATTTCGGCTACAAAACCTCTTTTGCTAACCCATTTCCCCCCAGCAGAAATACCTACAGCGAAATCAGTGTATTTACCCTCAGAGGTATAAGAATCTGTTTGATAGTCATAGTTAAATTCGTCTTTGCCAGAGTGCAACATGGTAAAAGCTTCTACAAAAAAACCTTGAGCATACTTATTAGAAAAGAAATGTCTATAATAAGGTGTAATTGAAAAAGTTCTATACTCATCTAAACCGCTATTATCGGAAGCATCTTTTGTATCAATATTAAAAAGTAGATTAACACCAATTGCAGATTCTTCATTTAGTATTCTTTCATAACCAAGATCAAAAAATTTAAAACCAATTAAATTTGACATGTTTATTTTTAATTCATTTTTGAACAAAATCTCTTGTTGTTCTTGGGCAAAAGTTGTGAAACTAGCAGCAACTAAAATTACCGAAAGGATTATTTTTTTCATAGATTAAAATTTAATTATTAAGTAAAGATAAACGCAAAAATGAAACCAAAGTATAAAAAATTTAAAATAATGCTTTTAATTGAATGGTTCCTGTATGTACAGTTTGTGAAGTTTCACTTTTTCTACCTAAATAATTAAGATTCAAATTTAAAAATGAGTTTATTTTTTTTTGAAATAGCAAATTCCAAGTATAATTTTTCCCAGGTTGTAAACCTTCTAACATTTGATATGCAACTGGTGAATTATTAGAGCCTTCAAAATTATTATTATAAATGTTTACTTCTGTTTTTAATAATGATTTTGAATTGTTTGCATAATTAATAGATACTCCTAGTTTTTGTAATGTTAAAGTTTCAAAACCTTCAAGCTTATTTTCTTTATTATTTTGTTCATAGAAAAATGAAAAGTAGGTGTTTTTGTTATAATAATAAGATAGTTTTGGGTGAATACTATAACTGTATAAATTGTAATTTCGGTTTGTATAATTAAAAGATTTGGCTGTATTCTTTGAGCTGTTAATATTAAAGTTGAACAACCAAAAGTTGCCTAATTCATGTTCAAACTGAAGTTGATGCACTTGTAATTTATTTTCTAAATCATCAATAGTAGTAGTAGTTTTATTTCTAGATTTAATATAGTTATACGTTGTTGAAAATCGCTTTTTCCCTTTGTTAAAATACAAGCTATTATTAAAGTTAAAATTTAAATCTAATAAATTAGCATTATTTATATCAAAAGGGTTGAGGTTAAATTTGTTATCAAGTTTTTTTTGCTTGCTGTCAACTAAAATATAAGTTTGATTGTAAAAATGTGAAAACAATTGTTTTAGCCCTTTTTTAGAATTCCATTGTTGAGGATTTATAGCTATAGTTTGTGTTAATTTATTTTGGTGGGTAGCAATATAATTTATTGTTGGCAAAATAATTCGTAAATACTCAGCTTGATCAGAAAATTGTGCTATTTCAAATTCATTTAATTCTTTAATATTATTTTCATTATAATCTATCCAAGTATAAAAACCTTGACCAGGTTCAGTTTTAATATAGGTGTAATCTTGTTGAGGTAAATTTCCTGAAAGTGTTTGGTAAACGGTATTAAAAGTTAAAAATTGATTGAGCAATTGTTGCTTGTATACTATTTTTGAATTTAACGCTTCTTCATTTTTAAAATTGGTATTTTTAACGGTTCTATAATTAATATAAGTCGTTAATTTAGCGTTAGTTGTGTTGATGAGGCTTGATTTTAAATAATATGTTTTGGACGTGTTAACTTCCTCAAATTTATTATTTTGAATACTATCTGTAGTTCTAAAATTAACTCCAACTTGTGTAAAAACCTTGGTTGAATCTCCAACACCAAAAAAGACTTCATATTCATTAAATTTATGACTTATTTGAAGCGCCTCATTGGTTATAATGTTATCCCTTTTATTCTTTTCATTATTCAACGTAATACCATACCAACTTTTTGAAAGGTTGTATTTTGTTTTAATATAATAGCGTGAAAAAGTTCCTTCTTCAAAAGCGGATGTGTTATTTAGTAAACTACTATTAAAATTTATAGTAATATTTTTATGTGTAAAATCACCAAATATACGGTGTCTATTTCCTTTAAAATAATCAATAAATTCCAAATTTTCATATTCGTAATTTATACGATTACTTTTTTGGTTTGAAAATTGTAAAGCTGTAGTTATTAATTTCTGACTTCCAGCAATTGTTTCAATATTCCAATCTCTATTGAATTCAACATCCTGAACGCGTTCAATACTTTTAAAGTTTTTATCAATAAAATCGTAGTTGAAATTGCTTTTTAATTGCCATTTTTTTTGAAATATAATTTGATTCCAATCAATTTTTGTTGCAAAACCATTATTTTCAGCATCATCAATTTCTGAAAATAAATTAACATCATTATTACTGAATGCAGTTTCAGCAGTAATTGTTGTTTTTTCAGAAGGGTTATATGTTGTTTTAAAAGCAATAATTTGCAATTTATTTGGAGCAATTAATTTAATAATTGGATTGTAATTTCCTAAATTTTCACCAACATATTCAAATACTTTTCCAATTGCAATTACTTCTTTTAAAATATAATTTCCTAAATTTTCACCCGCATAGCTAAATGTAACATTAAATAATTCATCGGTTTCATTGATTGAATATTCAAAAACTTCCGTTGCACCAATATTTATTTTTTTATATAAAATTTTATCTTCTGAAAACGTATCAACAAATGCCGATGGCGTAACCATCTGGCTACTATTATTTCCTGCTTCAGCTAAAATTTGTTTTTGTTCATTACTAAAATCTTGTTCTAAGGGTTGGTTTTTTAAATCGTTTTCATTGTAAAAATAGCCGCTAATAGCTATTTTTTTACTTTTATAATCAACATTGTTATAGGTTATAAAACGTGTATAAGCTCTATCGGTAAATTGATATTCAGCAGTAATTCGTATATCTGCTGTTATAGGAAAAGAGGTGTTAAATGTAATTTCAGCATTGTTATAATCAATTGTATAATCGTTATTTTCACCACGTTTTAGTAGTATTCCATTTGCATAAATTTGTTCTGTTCCAGCTAAAATTAAAAGATAGGCATATGAGTTTGCATCAGATAATTTGTAAGGTCCTTGATTTCCTTCTTGCCCATTAAATTGAATTTTCTTGTATTTTCCTGTAACAATAGCTCCCGAAGTTTGTAAGTTAATTTCGGAATTTTCATTCGCTATTTTTGCTTGAACGGACAAGCCAGAAACTTTTTTATTAAATTTTAAATAGGATGTTTCACTATTGTTTAAATAAACATCACCTGCATTTACACTCCAATTATCACTAAATAATTCAATAAAAACACGATCAAATTCATCTAATTTATAGGTGTTCCCGTTTTCCTGAATTGGTAAATTTGTATCAACAATAGAAGCTTTTAGTGTAACTTTATCTGATAATTTTCCGGCAATTTGTAGGTCTAATGTTGCATTTACAACTCCATTTTGATTATTACCCATTGTTAAACCTCGCGTAATATTTCCAATAGCATTTATACCTTCAAAAAGCTTGGTGGAACTTTTTTGTTCATTGGTTGTTAAGCTAAAAAGTTGTGTTTGATTTGTAGCTCTAGGAACTATTAATTTTTTATCGAATTTAAAATAATTCTTTGTCAAAAAATCAGGATATGAAGTATACTGGACTTTCACTTCTGAAAATTTTGAGAGATTTCCCTTTTTGAAAATTAATAGGGATTTTGAAAAATCTATGTTGTATTTTGATGTGTCAATTTCTGAATTTGAGTTTGTAAATACTTTAAAATTAAAAGGACTTATACTAATTGTATCTATTAAAATTGTATCATTTTTAACTGAAAATGATTTTAAATGAACATTTTTTGATTGAATTTGAGCAATACTTTTTACGCCAATTAAAAGTGCTAATAAAAGTAAACCTTTTTTCATTTTTATAACGAAACCTTGCGTAGTTAAATTTAAAACAGTGATTGTTGCGGTGATGGACTTTCAAGTTCTAACAACCATTTTTTTCGCCATAATCCACCTGCATAACCCGTTAATGAACCGTCACTTCCAATAATTCTATGGCAAGGTATAATAATCCAAATAGGGTTTTTCCCATTTGCGGAAGCTACGGCTCTAATAGCTTTAATAGCACCTAATTTTTTAGATTGCTCTAAATAAGATCTCGTTTTTCCGTGTGGAACGTTAAGTAATTCTTTCCAAACACGTTTTTGAAAATCGGTTCCTTGTGGGTTTAATTTTAAATTGAATGTTGTTCTTTTGCCATCAAAATATTCATTTAGTTGTTGAATACAATCTTGTAAATAAAGTGGAATATTTGTTGAAGTTTCCATTTTTTCATCAACAACTGTAATTGATTGAATTCCTAATTCATTACCAACAATTTTTGCTGATCCAATAGGTGTTTTATAATATATAGTTTTGTTAGATTCCAAAAACGTCTTTTGAATTTTTTGTTGTTATTTCAGCTATTTCTTTCGGAGATAAGTTATAAATATCGGCTAATTTTTCCAATACTTTTATAATATAACTACTTTCATTTCTTTTTCCTCTAAATGGAGTAGGTGCTAAATATGGAGCATCAGTTTCTAATACAATATTTTCAATTGCAATTTCATTCAAAAATTGATCTATTTTACCATTTTTAAAAGTTACAACCCCACCAATTCCTAGTTTCATATTGTAAGAAATGGCTTTTTTAGCCTGCTCTAAATTTCCTGAAAAGCAATGAAAAATTCCAAAAAGCTGTTCATCTTTTTCTTCTTCCAATATTTCAAAAATTTCATCAAAAGCATCTCTACAATGTATTACAATGGGTAGTTTTTTTTCTTTCGCCCAATGTATTTGAGTTTTAAAAGCTTGTTGTTGTTGTTTTAACAATGTTTTATCCCAATACAAATCAATACCAATTTCTCCAACAGCATAAAAGTTGCGTTTATTTAACCATTTTTTTACAAAAGCCAATTCTTCTGTTACATTTTCTTTTACATGTGTTGGATGTAAACCCATCATTAAAAAAGTAGTATCTGGAAATGCTTTTTCCAAATCTAGCATGGCATCAAAATATGTTGAATCTATTGCAGGAATAAATAATCGTGTAACACCAGCATCAATTGCTCGTTGCATCATTTCATCTCTATCTTCGCTAAATTGATCGCTGTATAAATGTGTGTGTGTATCGGTAATTATCATAGGGCAAAAGTAACTGAAAGTTTGAAAGCTTAAAAATTAGTTGAATGTTTAATTTTTTCAAAAATATTTAAATCAACTTAAATGAAGAAGCCATCGATGTTTAGATGGCTTCTTTTTTTGGCATGTTTCTTGCATTAACATAATTTTAACAGTTATCGAGCTTTTTAGTAGCAACAAATAATTATTCAATTCCACTCAAAGTAATTATTTGAAATCGGCTAAAAAAAGATAACACAAAAATTTCTACATATGAAAACAAAAAAACATCCAAAAGCAAATTTAGAAAATTACAGCAAATTATTTGTACAATTGGGCTTAGTATTATCATTGGTTATTGTTTATGTATTAATTCAAAACAAAACATTCAACAATAATTTGGTAGTATTAGATAATCCAAATTTAAAGATTGATGACTTTTCAGAATCAATAATTGAATATAGCATTGAACCACCCAAAGAGCTAGCTGCTCCTAAAAAGGTAATTGTTGAAGTTATTAAACAAATTGATGACAATGATGATTTAACTGAGACAGTTATTGATCCGGTAGATCCAGATAAACCAGTAGATATTACAAAAATTGTAGATGTTACCCCTATAATAGATGAGGAACCTGATAATGTTCCATTTTTAATTATAGAAGATGCACCTGTTTTTCCTGGTTGTGAAGGAACAAAAGATGAAATGAAAGCTTGCTTTACAGCAAAAATAAGAAAGTTTGTTAGCAGAAAATTTAATGCAGATTTGGCATCGGAATTAAATTTAACATCAGGAATTCAGCGTATTTCTGTAATATTTAAAATTGATACGTATGGGAATATTGTTGATGTTAACGCAAGAGCTCCTCACAAAAAATTAAAAGCTGAAGCTATTAGAGTTGTAAATTTATTACCTCAAATGCAACCGGGAAAACAAAGAGGCAAACCCGTAAATGTAAAATATGCACTTCCCATTGTATTTAAGGTTGAATAAATAAATAAAGGCTAAAAAGTTAAGTGGAAACTTTTTAGCCTTTATATGCTATTTTCTCAGCTATAAAAAATTATAATTTTTTCAGTAACTTTTTAGCTTGTTTATATTCGGCTGCACTTTCTGGTATTGTTTTTAAAACATATTTACAGGCTTCAAACTGTTTTTGTTTTAACATACTTAATGCTTTATACCAAGTGGCTGTATAAACAAATGAAGATTTCCCGCTACTTATAGCATCAAAAATTACATCAGCTTCTACATAATTGTTTAACTCCAAAAAACAAATTCCTTTGTATAATTCAATTTCTATATCGTTGGTGTTGGTTTCAGATAAAATAGTTAATTGTTGTAAAGCATCTTTATAATTTTTAGCATTGAATGCCTCTTGTGCTTTTATGGCTGCACCATTAGTATCGCCTCTTACTACTATTTCTAATGCATTATGGTTTGAAAAATCACCATAAACAGGTTCGCCATTATTAAATATAAAAAAGCCAATTATAAGTGCAATACTTGCTGCTACCATGAACTGTTTATAGTTAAATAATGAAATTAGTTTACCTTTCTTTTTAGTAGAATTTTCTTGTTTTATATATTTTGAACCTAATTTTGAAATGGTATTTTTCAATTCCTTTTCATCCTCTTCATTTTCAAATTTTGAAGCTAAAGAAGTTTCCAATGCTTTGTATATTTCAAATTCTTGCTTAAAATCGGCATCAGATTTTAGTTTTTCTTCAAAAGAAATTATTTCAGAATCTGATAGTTCTTTATGGATGTAGTTGTTGAACGTTATGTATTTTTCTTCTTTCATTTTAGTAGGCTTTTAGTTGATGAAATTCATTCGAATTTTTCACAAGCTGAGTTAATTTTCCCATACACTGCGATTTCTTCTTACGAGCATAACCATAAGTAACACCTAAAATTTCAGCAACTTTTTCCATCGATTTAATTTTAAAGGTGGTTTTTAATAATTCTTGACATTTTGCACCTAATTCTTTAAATTTCAATTCAAAAAGCTGACTTTGTTTTTCGAAAATTTCAGTTTCTTCAACTTGTTGTTCTTGCTCTTCAGTAATAGATGTATCATCTTCTAAAATTGTTACCCTATTATTTCCTCTTTTTTTAAGT
>TARA_R110001583_G_scaffold84173_4_pt1 | contig 58189 bp, 47 predicted proteins | sample TARA_R110001583 | Tara Oceans TARA_R110001583 (sample SAMEA4398432) | marine metagenome | biome: Polar Biome; feature: [MES] marine water layer (ENVO:01000295) within the mesopelagic zone...; material: water (ENVO:00002006), including particulate matter (ENVO:01000060) such as...... | reverse complement strand
TTTTGCCTTCTGTCCCTTGGGGACTTTTATGCCGCAGAGCTTGCGGGCGGAGGTGGCCGCAAGATACTTGGGTTCGCCGTAAAACATATTATAACACAACCACGAAACAATACCATTTATTTTTGACAAAAGCGATAAGGTTTGTGCCGAGGAAAAGCCAGAGCGAAAGGACTGAAGGGATTGTTCGACATATACTTGCTCTATAGGATATTCACCTTCAAGGTCCTCCAGGCACTTTCTTACAATTTGTATTTTCTTGAAGAAGTTCTTTTCTTTTCGTAAGTCAATGTGATCGCACGTGAGAATATTGCCTCCGTGGTCCAATATTGTATAACCAGTTATGCTGGTTGAGATGTCTAGGCCTAAAATCATATGACTATAATATCAAATGTCTAGCTTGATCTTAAATGTAAAGTTTCTATCTATGGTTTTCCGGACCGGGGTTGAAACCTTTGCCAGGCCAATAAGATTTTTATTTTTATCATATACTCCCACCTTTGAAATATAGGTGGTCTTCGCAAAAGACCCGGTGGGGTCTGCGTATGCGGAACTTACAATATTTTTAATAGGAATTTGATCACTCTCTATATAGCCAGATGAGGCCGTGACTACATAAGACATACTTCCAGACTGCAAGTAACTCGGGTTGTTGGAATGATTCAGGTCGCCTTTTGGTGCCGTTGCAAACATTGTCACGACCTGTGTGTTCGTGGTACCGCTCATCTCCAGAATAAACGTCGATTTAGGAGCTGTAATAGACGCAGAGAGCGATTGGGCAAAATAAGCCCATCGGGGATAATCAGTAGTTCCTGTGTAATCGTCGACGCCGGTGTTAAGTAGGCGCGCTGAACTTGTCAGTACAACAAACCCTTCATTATATAATACAAGCCCTATTACATTATTTATTGTGGTGCCAGCACCATAAGTCTGAATCAGCTCGCCGTTTTGTTTTGTGTCCTGTGCTCGGGCGATCAACGAGCCGGTATAATAAAATTCTAAGTTTACAGTGCCTTTCTTAATTTGTTCACCATAAAAAATACTGGGAATCGAAACTAGGCCGACGGTTGTGCTGTCTAGGTCCCGTGAGTGTATATTAGATGAAACGGACTCGGAGGAGGACGAGTATTCAAAATGAGGCGACAAATATCTATAATAATTAATAGTATTCTTAAGTGCCCGCAGATGTGAAACAGACCCGTATGACTCAATTTCAGGATCATCGCCAGCCACCGATGACGCGCTAATTACAGGACTTGCAGCACGGGGAGTGGTGGGTGTGTAATACTCTTTACTTATAGACGCAGTATAAGGATAGGGGGCGCCTTCTATAAGTTCCCCGGGGCTTAGGCCAGCAAAGGCTTCGGACGTACTGGTCCTGAAGTTTAAGCGGGAGCCATCTTTTATAATATAGGGATATATCAATCCAGTATCGGCGACCTCATTGGGGCCGGCCGGGCCGACAGTTCGGCCGACCGCGATGGCGGCGGCTTCGTTTCTATCAATATTTAACTCATAGAGAGAAATATTGATGGGCTCAGTTAATCTAATCGAAGATGTGAAAGCACCAGGAATATCTGGAGTGTCATTATAATATGAGGATCCGCTATAGACTACAAACTTGACTTCTGGAAATAATCTTAGTGTGTTAACGAATACATCGTTTCTATCAAATTTGTAATAAGACATTGAGTACCCATAGCAACATTAATAATCTAGTCTGACCCTCAGAGTCAATTCTGTTGTTGGGTCCTTCTTAAGTGGTTCTGAGAGCTTGGCGACCGCCAGCAACTCGTTATCGGCAGAATACAAGCCAACCGTCGTAATATATGACACAGGAAGATCCTTTGCTTCGTTCTTAACCACAAGCTTACTAGAGCTAAGATATGTGGGATTAGAAGAATAGTTAAACTCATTATGATTTGTTCTACAGAAATAAATGGTAGAGTTTAATTCGGTCGTATTATTAAACGAAAGGTTATAGATACGGTGTCTGAAGGCATCACAGTTACCAGAGATTGCCGAGGCCGTCAGGTCTGCAACAACATCCCTTGCCGATGCTCCAGCATAACCCGACGACGCGGTCACCGCAAAGTCTAGTAGCGTTCCAAATACCGACGAGGTAACGACTGCGATGCCGGCCTGATAATAGATAAGGCCCGCGGGGACATACCCACCGAGGGGGTACGCGACAGAATTCAGGCTGGATCCTGTTGCATAAAGAATCCCGTATTCGCCGGCTGGCGAATTTACTTTGTAACCAGTTGAGCCGCTCTTGTCCGAAAGCTGGATAATGTCACCTGCCGAGGTTCCATCTGCTCCAAATGGCTGGGTATAGGTCCCGCTCACACCAAGTGAAAGAGTGAAGCTTCCCTTTTTAATTTCGTCCTTAGTGAGGAGACGCGTAAAATTAAGGAAATACGCTTCGTTAATTTTGGTGGCGGTCTCAAAAAAGTCGCCATCTTCATCAAAGTTACGAATGACATTGCTGTCGTCAAAGCCCACTAGGACCTGAGCCATTTCATTATAGATGTTTAACTTCTTTGCATTGTCCACCGAGGTTGAGGAAGATAAACCGGAATCCGAGGAGTAGCCGGCCGTTAAATCAAAAATATGATTGGCAGAAGAGCTTAGATAAGGGTAGTCATAAACTGACTGAAAAATTCCGTGTGAGAAGTTTTTGATATTACCGTCGGCATATGTTCCCGAAACAATAGCCCCCGTAAGTGGTATTGCTTCATAGAGTAGATTTCGTGTTGAAACCGTGTCTTTCTCTGAATTTAATCCTTTAAATGTACTAGCCATAATCTTACCCTTATCCTATGTTGATTTAATGAAACGAACTGGAACATCGAGGCGATAGCCAGTGTTCATCCCTGTTACTCTTACAGTGGAATCTATATATTTCCAGCTACCAGCTGCGAGGTTATTACCACCCTCGATGGAGTTTGTGAAGGTTCCCCCCACACTTCCAATCTGATCAAACAAATAAGAAGTAGTTTTCAGGTTTAGACTACCTCCTACCCTAAATTGTATCTTCGTCCCGCGTGGTCCAATGATAGATGAGGCTTGTGTTCCTCCAACTCCTGTAACATATCCGCTTCCCCTACTAAAGGTAAAGCGGTACGATGCAATGCTGTCGTCGTCGACAAAGGAGGGAGTAGCAGAGGAAATAGTGGAATTGCCGCCGGCTGATGTGTTTCGAGCTTGGGGGGCGCTAGGTGGAGGAAAAATGGTCCCCAGACGATTATCCATTTCAACAATATATGCGCGTTCGACAAGATCCTCGGCCAGCTCATCTTCTGGGCTCTGAAAGTTACTATCTAAGCCCTGATCCATTCGAATGTGACTTGTATCGTTATTTGGCTCATATCCGTTCAAAATTCCCGTACCCAGAGTGCCCAGGTTATCAATAGTGGTTTTATCAACCGGAACGATAAACGGGCCCGAGGAGTGCTTAGATGTACCCGAGCTACCATCCGAGGTTGTATATAGTTTCATGACCGGCATATACAGCACATCTGATCGCCCGATGGTCATTAGTCGCGACTTAAGTAGCGACGTATTATTAGTAAAAGCTTCTAAAACTGGCGTCTGCAATATGGTTACATCATAATATGCCGATCCACTCGCATTGTTTTTATCATATAGACTATAGTCTATTTCATCATCGCCTAAGGCAAATTTATCTACCTTAAAACTACCGTTGCCGGCAGCTAAACGCTTTCTCCCAGTGTCGGTTAGCACTGCATCTAAAATTATATCACCCGAATTGTCTAAAAAGCCCATATATTTAACCTCTCTACATAAATAGTTGAATAAATCATATTATTCCTATGGATTAATAACTCCTGTGTTTTTGAATGTAATATTTAAGTCTATCTTTTTATTACTCTTCTTGCTTATTACCCTCAACTTAAAGGTTTTGGTCCAACACGAACCTCCTCCATCCGAAGCGCCATAGATTGATCCAGGGTTGGATGACTCTGCTGACCCAGATGGGGGCATCGTCGGGATTGATAGGTTTCTAATAGAGGGTTCAATGTATAAAAACTTTCTTCCCGCTTTGTGAGGAACTTCCCCGGTGGCGGCATCAAATAGAATTGGCTTCAATATTAAATAGACTTGTCCTTCGTTATCTACCATCTCAACTTCGAAAACAGTAGTAGGATTTGAAAAATTATCATGCACATCAATGGCGCGCGCACAATAATAATATTTAGTATTTGGGATTATGTCATCTATTAAGGTCGCCATCGTCGACGATTTTTTGGGAGAAAGGCGGCCGCTTATAATTTCATGAGGATTGTTTACCGTATCAAAATCTTGATAAGAGGTGGGACGAGTTGTAAGCCTAAATATTTCATATTGATTAACTGGGTCATCATTTGTATATTCTAGTCGCAGTTCGCTCGAGGGGTCTTGAATAGCTTCTAATACTTGAGAGCTCTCAATATACCCGTTTCCTTGAGATTCGTATTCTGCTGCAATATACTCTGCGTCCGTCGTTTTTATGACGACCGGGCGCTGCTCTTGCTCTCCCGTATTAGAATTTAAAACCAACAAAAGCTTATTGCTAACTCCCATAAACGGAGTTATTTCTATGTGAGGGGGTACTGGGGGTCGGTCAGTGACCATCACACTTCTCGTCTGGTAAGGCAAAACTAGGGCCCGTGTATCACTGTAATTTTTAAAACCTACGCGTGCTCGGGGGACTGGGTCGGGGTGGAGGATTACGGGTGTATTATATCCATGTCGGCCATCTCTAAGCTCTACCTTCCAACGGACCAAATTCTTCCATCTGGTTTCGTCACGTCCTGCAGCATAGTCGGGGCGGTCGATCAAGTATCGAATAATAAACCCGGTGTCCGTTCCGGCAGCCGGAAATTCACTAAAATGGATGCTTGGTGTTATTGTGTATATTGCTTGGGTGCCCAGTTCATCGCCAACCGTGGTCGCAAGATTGAAGATTTGATTAACCTGATCTACCCAGTACTGGACACTAAACTGCTCGCCGGCCATTGCTATGATAGGGGTTGTACTCCATTCGTGTCGTCGCACTTGGCCGTTGCTGTCTTCCCACTCTTCGAGAAAATCAAAAATCCAGTTAGTTCTTAATGTACCCATCTATAAATCCTATATCTCTATATCCACGAAACCATCGAGATCGCGTTCAAGGCCTTCGAACTGCATGCTGATTCCTGAACCCATACCGAGGCCTTGGTTCTGTTGTTGATCTTGCCCGGTGTTGACTCCCAAACCCTGGAGGCCAACTTCAAGGTTTCTGGCGAACATGCCGCCCTGGTCTCCTCCCCAGCCTCCTTGCTCTCCTCTGGCACCACCGGCTGTCAGGATTACGTCCAAAATGTCCGCGATCGGACCACCATTCTCGACCCAGCCCTCGACTTCATCTGCGATTTGTGCTCCGAGGGTCTCGGCGATTCTATTAAGGCTGTCGACTAAGTCGAGTTTGTTTTCAATCTCTATTTCCTCAATTTCGGCGAAGGGGTCGACCTTGCCTAGACCTTCGTAGATCTCGTTCTCAGCGCCAATCACATCCTCGGGCGCGAGGCCCGGAACGAGGCCCCCAGAATCATAGCCATCATATCCTCCGCCCAATTCTACTTTTAACATAATCATATCAAAATCTACCCAGTCAAGTTCTTCCGGCGCGTTGTGGGGCCCTATAAATCCAAAGGCGCCACGAGATGCAGCTTTTCTGTTTGTTATTCCGGGATTCCAGTTATAAACATAGGTTCCCCCTAATTGTTCGTTTGACGCTGCCCAAGGGACTTCGTCGCCTTCGGGCACAAAAGGAAATGTGGTGTAGATGCTTGGGAACATCTGGCCGTTGCCTTGTGCCCGAACTATCGGGGAGAAATCATGGAGCTTGCCGGCTTCAATGTGTGTGTAAGAGGGGGTTATCAGCCGCGTTGGTGCTTCTGGCGCAAATAGCCCCAACGCATTGCCCAAGGCGCGCCCTTGGCCCGTCTGTAGTGAATTAACAATAGTCTCCGTTTGACTTGCGTCATAAGAATATCTATTTCCAAAAACAAGTCGCACCTGTTTGATATCATACTGGTAGCGTACGCCATACTGAATCTGAGTATCATAATAATGCACTCCCTTTCTACTCTCGAAAGCCCTGTTTTGAACGATGTCTTTCCCAAAAAACAAAGTTTGTACGACCGTCGACGGGTCGTCGCTGGCGACAGCAGTCTGCCCGGGCGGGACAACTCTCTTTTCCACTATATACATAATCGCTTCGCTCGTTCGATAAGAGCCTCCAGAATTTTTAAAAATCTGATTGAAGGTACTAGACCTTTCTAGAAGGCGCTGGCAGCCGGCTTCGAGAATGTCGCCGCGGCCGTAGTCGGTCCAGTTAAAAAAGTGGGCGCTCTCAGGGTCCTCAGGATTCAGGTCATCTGCAAATCCGTCTCGGAGAAAAACCGTATTACTGGGTGAGAGCGCGCCGGCGCCCGCGTCGCGAGAACCATAATCATAATAGTGAGTGAGAGTGGCCACTGCGTTGGCTAACGCCTCATCGGCGTCGCCGAAGGCTCCCTCTGCGGACCCGTAGGCCATATTTTCTAGTCCTCCCAACAGATCTTCAAGGTGAAACAGTACATCTACCACGGTAGATTCTTCAACTACGGTATTTGCGGGAGTGGCACTCTGGTCCCATTTGGTCATTCTCATAGGCTCATCAGCTGAGGCACTCAGGCCTGTGGCTCCTGTGTCGCCTGAGTTGTGGCGCCAAATAGCAAGCAGCTGCAGAAGAGTTAAAAATTGGTCTGTCCCGGGCGCAGCCAAATCACCGAGCTCGAATTGACCGTCTGCCGAGCCGATATCGGCGAAATAATCATCAGAACTGTAGTATTGTTTAGCGTGTGGAATTATAATTTCATTATAAAAGGGATAAGTATTTATTGCAAAAAGATCGTCTGAGGTCTTAGCCGTCCCGGCGCCATAACCTTCCGGGCCGCCTTTATTCCTTACCATTTCATTGTATGTCTCAAAAAACCCGGAGTTGATCTCGGGTGTTAGAACCGCTACGTTTTTAAATCTATCCAGGTACCACGTTTTGGTGTCGGCCAGTATATCGTTATCCTGCAGAGTTTCCATTTTCTTAGAATAATATTGATAATAGCCGGCTGACGTTTGAAGAGGATAGTTTGAGTCTTCTGGTGATGTGCCGCTGAATATCTCTTTTGGGATCGCATAGTCGGCCGCGACGACGGCCTGGAAGGCAAGAACTTCACGCGTATACGGCATGAACCCCAGACTCTCCGGTGCATATTTATAGTTGGCTTCCATCATATAATAATTTGGTAACATGGCGCTCGGAATTTGGAGTTCAGCTATGGTAGGCTCATAATCCGGGCTCGTATCTAAATAAAAATTATAAACTGGATTGATTTCAATATTTCCCACATTCTCCGGAACGGTAGGGTCTGTAACAGCATACTTAAACTTATGATTATAAAAGTATTTGGGACCGGTGTCGGTGTTAAACATGCCGTCGTTCATAATAGGCAAAACGGTCTCAGAGGCAGGATGAAAACGGCCCTGGTCTGGAATGAGTCCGGGACTCGGTGACTCTTGAGAATCCGCGAAGTACCTAACAAAGTACGGAATGCCGGCGAAGAGAGTATCTTTGCCCTCATACTCAAGAAAATCGACGAATCGGGGTGACGAGCCGGTGGTCATAAAGGGTTCGACGCAATAAGAGTTCCAATTGGTATTGGAAAATTGAAATTCAAACGTGTTTGCTTGGGGCCGCGGGGCTTGCAAGAGAATCCCGTCGGTTCTGGAGGCTACGCCTGGGTCACCGCCGTTCAGTTCGCCGGCGAATGGTGTGGTCCAGACCGAAATATCCCAAGGCGCCGGTGGAGCTTCCGCGGCCCGCAGGACACCTTCTTCATCTACATATAGCGAAGGGGGATACGCAAAGGTATCTTGCAAGCGATCGGCACAGCGCCAATTGTTTCGAATCATTGGATGTGCTTGATAGCCTTCTTCTCGTTCTGTTTCATTTAGTCCGAGCATACTTGTATTCACCATAACAAACACGCGTCGTCCGATTGGAAAAGTCATTTAATAATTACCCCCTTTGGTTGGGCCGGTGCTCCGTCGCTCGGTCATGGCCTTCTTGACGCGGGAGATGTTCTTTCCGGAGCTGCGGGGAGCATCGTATATCATCATATCGGCACAAGTATATTGCGCCTGCAATGTGCCCCCGGCGGCCTTGGGATTAATTTTTTTCATTCGCTGCGTAGTGCTCTCTAAGAGGTAAAGATAGTGGGACGCTGGGCCTGGCTGCATTAGCTGAGTCAGAGGGGTGTCCCCCAACACAAACAATGAATCATATTTGGATAATTCGTAACGATTTTCAACATTTAGACTACGATTAGGCATTGATAGACGACACAGGGCAGACGACTTATCCTCCCTTAGCCTACCAAGAAGCGCAGCATCGGCCAGCAACCAGCGAGGATCCTTAACTCCTGTTTTATAGCCTGCAAAATATTCAATGCGAACTACCGAGTTAAATATGAGATTTTTTTCAAAGCTATTCATAGTATTGAGATTTTCTTGACTCAGATTTAATTCTGCAAAGGCCAGGGATCCCTCTATGTTTTGAAGATTAGTGGGGGACGCTTTCCTAAATCTCTCGGCGCCGCGGTCGACTATTCTTTGTATCACCGGAGAATCTATAAATTTATCAAGTTTGTTAAAGAAAAATCTATAGCGAGGTGTTGCATCTCCTGTGACCTCAGGCTGAGTATAATCATCGTCTGACACAAAATGGCTTGTGCTAGAAAAATATTGTGCCGAATCAACGTCTGTCATTTGATCGCCGGATCCGACCACTATATTTTTAAGGCTTTCTTTGTTCTTCTCATATGAGACACCCTCTAGTGAAAGAAGACTGTCTATGTCTAATCGTTTATTTGAGCCGTGGGAAGGGTTTCCGGTAAAGCTCTTCATTCTAGAGATGGCAGAAGAGTTTGCCTGCAATAAATTAAGAGACTGATCGAGAGGCATCTCTCTCTTAACCTGTATTGGATTCTTCGGCGTTTTAATAACATCTGGTGATAAGAACCCAAACTTATTGATATTAGTAGCATTAGGGCCTGGAGTTTGGTACTTCGCCACCTCCTTCGAAATGCGCGAAACAAAATTTTGAACACTTATTAGACCGAGGCGCGTTGCTGAGTCTTGCAGGCTATCTCCCATATAATCAAAGCCGACTTCATAATCTAAATCATTAATATAGGGGTCTTTGATAGAAGGATAGTATGTAATGCGCCGGGCGACTGCCGACGAGGCGCCGATCTTGGAGCGCTCGGTGTCAGAGACAGTGTCCCCAGTTCCCAGCGTACCCTTATTCAGGGCGCCGGTGAGAAATGATATAAAATCATTCACCTGTGAGCGGAAGATGAGGAGCGATTTACTAGTGGCCGAAGAGGGGCTAGCCATGGCAATCAGGTTCTTCATAATATATTTAATGGTAAATCCATATGGTAAATGAGATCCTCTTAAAAACAAAACAGTGGAAAGGTATTCCAATAAAAGCGATGACCAAGCAGAATTGTTATTGTTGGCCTTGAGTCCCAAAGACATATAAGTGTCGACATCATATCCCTTTTTATTAAAATTAGACATCTGTAACATATATTCATCAAACCGAGACATTCTTATCTCTAGCCGACGTAGCAATCTGGCAAGGACCGGGGCCGATTGGTCTAGGATTTCAATTTCCATTGTATACTTGAATGTGCTCTCTCCTTCGTCAGCCATACTGTTATCTGATGCCACCATTTCATAGACGCCGGGGAGAGGGGAGGCCATCGCCTTTACTATACGCACCGTTCCGGCACTCAGAGATGCTACCAACTTTTTTGGAGATGTAGTACATTTATTAAAGGGGTCGTCTAATTGAGGAGTGAGTCGGTTTCCCATGCTTTGTTTGTTTGTTCTCTGCCGATAGATAAGTACATCTGATATTTGCGCTGTCGATTGAAGGGAATTTTTGTCTAAAAATAGATAAGACAAAGAAGAGTTGTCTATCATGTATTTTAGCATATCAAACGAGAAAAACATCTTAACTGTATTGTCTTTGGAACGAGAATAGTATAGCTCTGATATGTACATCTTCAGGTCTGTGGCCGGGGGCTGCGGCGAGGACGCGACATTGTTGATTGCTGCTACCCGATAGTCTTTTATCTTAAGATTTGGTAGTTTTACCGTCTCCAAAGTGGGGTGAGTCGACCCAGCATGGCTTGGGCCGGCCATCAAGCCTTTGGTGGGGTGGCGATGAACCGGTGCGCTCCACACTTCTCCCTTGGCACCGTATCCCTTAACTGTCTCTTTTAACTTAAACACATTGGTCATAAGAGGGCTTAGGGCGCGCGACAAAACTGTTTCTATAGCAGGAGTGCTTATGTGAAAGTGTGAGTTGCTCTCTTTTGGTTGAGAGCCGCGGTTTTCTGTGCCGCCGCCGGTGATCTGAGACGTCACCACCATAACACATAAATAGTCTATGTTTTCATCAACGTATTCTACCTTCAGGGGCACCCTTCTCACTTGATAAGTGGCATTGAGAATCTCAGCTTCATTATACATTACGGAGCTAGCGTTGTCTTTTTCTTCACTCACGGTCATATGCACAATATCATAATTAGAACCAACAACAGCCGTACTCGCTAGTATGCGGCGTAACTGACTTGTATTTTTCTTAACTCTGTTGGCCAGAGTAGCACTCTTGAAGGCAATAAGATGCAAATTACATCGCCCCCATGGATTACCCTCGGATAGCTTCTGCAGCATTATATCCACCACTATATTGACGGTTTTGTTCTGACCTTCCTCCATTTCAGTGGGCAAAATAGAAATATTTTTAATTATAGGAAGCGGGAGTGTAGTAACGGCCCCCATCGTATATGATCCACCTGCGATATTTAACATTAACACTGCCCCCCTTCTTCTGTTTCATACAGATCGCGCCTTAATTGTATGCGAACAGAGCGCCCCTGTAGGGAGTCCCGCGTGATGCCCAGTGCGTCGGAAACATTCGAGGGCATTTCGTCATCAACCCAAATATTCATATAGTGCTCGACATTTTCGCTAGTAGTGGGATTCATCTGGTTATCATCTCCTATAAAATTAAGACGAGTGAGCGTACCGTCGGAGCCGGATTCGTATACCTCAATGGAAAAGTTTTCCTTAAGAAAATTAGTGTTTTTTTCCTCAATTTGCATAACTAAATAATTCTCTTCTACAAATAGTCCTACTGTTGAATCCGAAATAAAAGACTCCACTTCACTAATATTTTCTTCATCGTATTCATTCATTTCGGTGGAATCTGCGAAGAAAGTCTTATAGTCGATTTCGATATCCAGCTGAGGAATGTTTCGTACTATACCCTCAGACGTCCCCACATTGGACGCTGTCAGATTAACAGCATAATGGGTGTCACTAGAAGTGATGTGGTTGGCCAGGCAATTAAGATGCCACGCTGGGGCGTACTCGCTTTGAAGGTCACTGGTACCAAGGGGATCGGCGCCTATGAAAAACTTTTGCTGAAATTGCGGTGATGTGTTGAACGCATCCACAAACTGTACAGAATTCTCAGCTATAGTGGAGAATCCTGCGGATCCGGTGGCAGCCTCCAAGAATGCTGCCACTCGGGTTTCAGCGCCCGTTGTATTGGGCTGAACCTTAAGGGATGGGGTCTCATATTTAATTCTTCTTGCGCTGCTGTTCTGAGCCTCTGATATGCCGGCCGCATTCGAATCGTACAAGATGTCATCATCAAAAAAAGCATAATATACCGGATCTAAAACACCCTGCTGGAGCAGGTGCTTCCCATACTCCGTTAGCTGAAAATCTAGTACATCTTCTTTCTTATCGAAAAAGGCCATTGTTATCTCTCTACATCCCCATCATTTATTAAATCAACTAACACCGGAGCATCAATGGGGTTAGCCACCGTCACACTAACGTCTCCCACAATCTGGGTTCTGCTCGTGGGCTCATCGGTTAAATCAGTGGATACGTATCTTATTTCCTCATCAATTTTAACTAGTTCAACTAAAGAGAAATAATCATAGGGCCAGTTGTATGAGTATTGACCAATCGTATCTGAAAAAGCGCTAGTATCACTAGTCACCAAACTTCGGCGGTATTTCTCAAAACTCTTCTGGGCGCGCTTCTTGACTTTAAACACCATCCACTGGATATCTCCGGCCTTCTCTATCAGGCTCTTAATTAACTGTTCTTCCTCAATAACTACTTCTTTGTGCTCAAAGGTTTCGGATATATCGGGAGGTAAGTTCTGCCACATATCCGCTATATCTTGTTGGGTAACTGTAGCGGAAAACTCAAAAGCATACATTTGGACTGCTTTTACAGTCCTGTGGCGTGTAAAATCAAATTTCGGGGGAAATATATATTTGTCCATAAGGGTGGTAAGCTTCTTATAAGTCTCCGACTTCTTCGAATCTCGATTAAAATTAAAGAACTTTCTTCTATTTCTCACTACCCTAAATGGTACTACAACAAGAGCCTCTTCTAAAACATTATCTTTTTTAGTTTCTCCAATACGCATCGGAACACCCTGTTGCATGCCAACAATCTCAGCCAAAGATACTGCCCGCTTGCTGGTGGCGGTCGGATCGGCGAAGGATGAATCCGAGGCGCCTGCAGGCTCCACTATTACAAAAATACCCTCTTGAGATCCAGTGGGAATAGACCCATATTGATGCCACATACCCTGAATGTTGATCTCAGATGCAGGGGTCACGCCAGCTGGGGTGGCGCCGTCGACTGTTCTGGTGTAAGGAACATTAGCAAAGTTCAATACTGGTGTTTCAAATTTAGACTGAATTAACCATCTTCTGCTTTGTGCAGCGGTCCGAGTGGGAACCTCACTGTAGTAATCAGTTAGGTTGAAACAGCTGTCCAACTGCATGATCGCTCCAGTAGCCGGGTAGCCCGCGCCGGTATTATTGGCGGAGATTCTTCGAGAATATTGAATCGTTGTGTTTGATAAAATTTCATCAACAGTGGGGACGCCCGTATATTGAGCAGTATAGGTAAATGTGGCAGTTGCGGAGCCAGAGTAGTAAGGAGGAGTGACATGTTCAAAGCATGCCAGCTGCCGGTTCTTACCGGGGAGTGGTTCCCCGAACGCAGATTCCCGGCCGTAAAGGTTGAACGATCCGGTTGAAACAATGCCCTCATCATCTACTGTTCTATACATCTTCAGGGTCATCTGATAGTTGGTGTCTTTAGTTACTGTGGCAAACTGATCCTCTCGTTTGGATTCAAAAAAGGCTGGTTGCTCTAGGAAGAAATCGGTGGTTTCACACAAAAAGTTATCAATTGCCATCTGATATAGTTTCTTGCCGTCGTTTAATATAACATAAGGGGGGGCCGGTACACCGGTATCATATTTATCCGTTGCACCGGGGGGGGCGCCGCCGGGATCTTCGACCCCTGTGTCGAATATGGCACCGCTACCCGTTAAATATTTTTTACTCATATAGGTCATAGGCTGGTAAAGAGCCTCAAATGGCAGCGTCTGAAAACAGTAACCATTCATGGAGCCCAAGGCGCTCTCGGTGGTGGCCGGGCCGATCATCCTTGAGTACTTTACAACTCCTTCAAACAGTTCGGTTGTGCCGCCTGCGTAGGAAATGGAGGCCGACGGGACGGGGAGCGAACTAGTATTTGACATGACGCGCGTGCTGACGGCGATGCCGGACTTAATAGTATTAAACATGATGCCCGGGGCGTAAAACGGCTCGACCATGGTACGCCACCCTTGTTCTCGTGTTACCGTACCGGTGCCAGTATTTATTATGGCTTCAGATCCATATGATTGAGAGAAAAGCGTGGCCAGCTTCACAGTTCGTTCAGCTGGATAAAAACCCTTGTATGGTAAGAACTTAAGAAGAGCTGAGCACTTGAGAGAAACCTTATCTCTCTTAATTTTAAGCTGGCCTGATCTCTTGTCGTTGACCTCTTCATCAATAATGGGGAAATATTTAAGAAAATCGGAGTTTGTATATACTTTAAAGAACGTACTTTCTGAGCTGTCCGGAACAGAAGCGCCAGTTAGCTGCAGAGTATTATTGAGGTCTGCCAGGAAATTTCCTTCGTGCGTTTCAATATAATCCTCTATCAAGGGGCTTATTCTAAACTCGGGGACAATGGAGTGGTCTTTGCCAATGAGAGCGATCTTTTCACTATAAGATTGATATTTTTCATAGGGCTGCTTTCCAGACTGGGATGCGGCTTCCCATTTTGCATCGCCAACAAGAACGGGGTTTCCATCAGTAGCCGAGGGGCCCACATTGAGGCGACGAGCATATGTAGCAGCTGGCCTAGTATTTGCTGCGGTTCCGTCTCCGTAGCGAGAATAGCTGTTCAGCAACTCGCCGGCGCCATCAGTAGGTACAACTGAAGCAGTGGTTGAAAAGTCTAGGTGTCCATCAAGAGGCCACACGCTGGCAGAATTGACGGTGATTCCTTGGCTGTTTTGGGTATTACCGGTAGCGCCGCCACCAAACTCGGTCCGGCTAGCGCGGTAGGGTGACCAAATATCATCAATAGTAAATTCTGTTCGCCGGCGCACCACGTTTTTATAAACATTAGTCTCGGCGGGATAAATTCGCTCGGAATATTTAATAACAGTCGACATCTGGCTTGAGGTCACATAATCTAATACTGCATTAAGTGAATTATTATAAAGATTCGGGGCAGGGGTGCCTAGCCGGTTGTTTAAGCCGTTGTTGGAGAAATAATCTAATAGGTTGCCATAAGTAATATTCAACGTTATATCATTTTCCGTCTGTGAGTCATCAGTATTGTCTTCTAGTTTAATGACAGTGGGATAGTGGCGACTACTTACAGGCTGTTCTATGTAATCAACAAACTGGGTAGGCTTCAGAGCCCTAACATATTGTAGGGTTCTACCATTGACTTTTTGAGCTATTGAGGAGGGAGACACCAGCGCGCCGATAGTATTAGTTTCCCGCAGCTTCCGGGCGACGGACGTTTCGCCGGTGCGGATTTGTTTCCACATGGGGTACTGATATGGTCCATTTCGGTTGAGCATGAGTTCGTTGAAATATTGATCATCACCTGAATAGAACACCGGGGTACCGAGAGCTGAATTAATGTAGAATGTGGTCTCTGGGCTTCCTAGGGGGTATCCTAAAATGTGCGAGGACGCAGAAACGGGATCCGTGACGTGGATATTTGAAGCAACAAAATGTGTGTCATCAGTAGAACCCGATGTTATTAGTTCATCGAGACTAGAGGACCCCAAACAAGCAACTGAGTCCAGACCATAGATAGTTGTGTCTTGCTTTAAGGAGGCGGTAATCCATGCGTACTGTTGTTCCGAGCGCGGGATAGCGTGTTGTACAAAAAGATTATCATAAACATAACGACTCGAATATCCAGTCTGAGATGCACTACTCGCAATTATAGTTTTGGGATTTCGGTTTGTTTTGTGCCATGATGGATACTGATCAATGGTTTCTACACTGCCATAAGCAGCATCAAAACCAAACTGCCCACAATGCAACGTTGCGCGCTGGTCGAGACCGCGGTTCTTGAGAATCTGGTCGACCACAACCATCGTCCCCTGAGTCGATGTGATCCCGGCCGATGATGATATCGATCCCAGAGTCGAGGGGTCAGTTGATCCCGAGCCCGGGAAGCCGTAATTAATCACAGCACGATTACGATAGGGAGCGGCGTTATATACAGATAGCTCTTCGTGGGCTGGATCCAGATATCCGCGAGATATTGTCTTATACTCGCCCGGGGAGCTAAAGCGATTAACGAATACCGTCTTATTCGAGTCGGCGCCTGTACGGTCGGGGAGGATAAAGTCTTTTCTAATTTGTGTGGTGAATGGCCCGATGCCGGGGCTTCTTCTAATGCAGTCTTCGGGGTCAATATCAATAATAGTGGGCGAGTTGACAGCAATTAGGTTTACATTGTTCATCTGATCAACGATGATAGCAGCGGTATCGCCCGGGCTGTCGCCCATCCTCCACCACATTATGAGATTGTCCGCGACACGAGGAGGTCCGTAATCCTTTAAGCTTAGAGTCGATGAGTAATATATATCTTTTATTTCTTGGCCGGTCAGAACGGTATTGTAGAAGGCGGTATCAGAATTATACCCGGTATAGCAGTTCCCATTCGGATAGCCAAGGTATATGTCGCCATCATATGGCTCAAGGACGCTGGTGGGAGGCCCAGCGATCATAGAATGCGGAATATCTTCTCCATTAACATAGAATTTGGGCTCGTTCGCAGTCGAGTTGCCGTCGTAGGTTAGGGCAACATGAATCCATTCATTCCCAGTAGTTACTGGGGCATCCGATTGCCAGATTCCATCATTACCGGTCCAATAGACCGCAAAAACTAGCCTGTTAGTTGCGGATAGAGAAACATAGCGATCTATACCGGTCCCTGTGTCGCCGGCAAGAACATAATTAAGCTCGCCTGGCTTTGTAGGATACAGCCAAAAAGACCACGTTTCTTGCTTGTTTGCATTCATCTCGGAAACCGAGTCAGCATCAAACTTATAGAGGTGATAGGGGGCGCTGTCTCTGATGTAGGCAGCTTTCCTGTTTGCAGACCGGACGTCCTGAAGTCTCGAGTATGGGATCTGTGGGTATAATGAAAAGTTAAATGACTGATCATTAAAGAATGGGTCATTATTAACTCGGCCGGCGGTTTGCACTACTTGATAATTCTTCTGGTAGTTGCCGATTGAGTTGTGTACAATGGTGCCACTTAGACGAGTGCCGGGCGATGCTGTTGTCATCAAGATATTCTTGATATTAACAGGACGCTTCGCGGTTTCGTCTCTAAATCTTTGCGCAGTTTGCAGATCCGGCAAGAACCCATCATCGACTTCGCCTGGGGCCGTATCAATAAAGGGATAGTTTGGGGGGACAATCCCCAGAGCGCCGGAAGTACCGGTTGTAAAAGAGCTAGTCAGAAGCCCCAGCTCAATTCTATAGCCCTCGGGGCGTGACCAGCGGGTATCTGAGCCGGTATTTAATTCAGTATGCCGGAAGTAGCGCCCTCCGACAAACTTTTCTGTAAAGGGGCCCTGCGCTGGAATATCTTGGTTGGCCACAAAATCATTATGGAGATTGGTGATGGTGACACCGGGCTTATAATTGTCTGCGATTTCATTATCATAAACGCTGTTGATAGAAGAACTATAAAGGCTGAACGGTGATAATGTATTGCCGTCTCTCTTGTCAGTAATGTGGGCATCAAAATTTATGCGCGGATTGATTCCAAAACCCATTCTTTGTTTGTAGGCAGGGTAAAACTCATCAGTTGTGTCTAGAAGCTGTTCAACATCTGTATCAAACGACAGCATGATATTACGAGGAATGTTTGTATGGGTAACCAAGGGGCCATAAGGAGCAGTCGCGGCGAAAGTAAAGTTAACTAATTTGTTTGGTTTTGTACCAACACCACCAATAGGAACCGATCCTGCCATAGAAAAACGATATGGGGACGCGTTTTGATATTTAATCTGGGTTTTGACGGTAGTTAAAATGCTGCCGCGGGAGCCACTAGTGATGCCCTCAGCATCGCCGGCAAGGAAAAGTTGCTCATTCCTAGCTGCTTCATTTTTCCACCACAAATAGTTAGTTGATTCCAGGTTGTTGATCGGCTTATGCAGATATTTCCACTTATTAATAGATGCCCGGTTTGAAGATCCTATTTGTCGGCGTGTGGGAGCATGAGTGGGATAGAGACCGGTTCCTTGAGGGTCATCATCCGGAGAAGAAATAGCATTTCCATAATCCACATTACTTTGAAGAGACGCTGAAAAAACATTTTGCAGGTTGTCGACAAATTGGAAAATATTTCGGTACTTACTTCTTTCTAGTGAGGTACTTTCGACCACTGTACGCACGTTCTCGGCAAAATCCGCAGAGGCCGGGACAAGTTGACCTAACATATATGATAACGATGAATCAAACCACTTATAGAATTCGTAAAACTTATCAAAATCTATTTCATTATTTCCGACTTTCTCAAAAAACTTTTGTCTCATAAAATTAAGAGACTTGTATTCCTGACGATATCGATTGACAGGAGCGCCAATGAGGTTGTTAAAGTCCTGCATGGTGCCAAAAAGATTTATCATGTCTTCGGAAACCACTTTTGATATGCTCTTCTCGAAAGAGTAGAAATAGTTAATCGGTCGTGAGTCTATCCTGAACACTTGCTGTTCGTCAGTAGTTAAAATATTTACCATGTCAGCTGGTGCGATGACCTCAATATCATTTAGTCGCGACGAAACAAGGAATTCTTTCTTAATTGGCTCGGACGCTAAGGCAGCAAAACCGTATCCTTTGCCGGTGTGCTGGATATTCATCACGGTTCCGAATTCGCCATACCTCCCCTGCGCAAGAGCAAGGGATCCAGAGGATTCGTCGGCCACTACAAACTGCCCAGAGGCGTTAGAACCCGTATTTTGACTAAACTCCCAATTGAGCGCTAGCGTATCAAACTTTGTGGGATCACCGTACGACGCAGTAATGTTCCACGGGAAAGCATATAGGCTCGGTCGGCGGGCGCCGTGATTGTCTGCGTCGAGCGCATGAGAAATTAGGGCTCTATCGTCGACATAATCTACCCAATATCGACAAGCATCTACTTTTACATCCGACGTCTGCAGAACATCACCAGTAAAATCTTGGCGGTGGGCGCCAACAAACACTCTCTTGCTCCCGCTTATAAAACCAGGGAACTCAGCATATACATCTTCTATACTGCTGGAGATTGAAAAGCTATTAACAACCTCGGCGGCACGAACCTCAACACCCGAAAACACCACCGTATAAGAATCATTGGCCGCGCCGTCCGCATAAAAGGCTAAAGGATATCGTTCGGGCTTAATTCGAACTGATAGGTTCCATCGCGTATCTTCATATACGTCTGCATATTGAGAAGACGTCAAATATGGAACATGGCCGCCTACGGTGCCAGTAAGAACGAAAGTAACGTTAGGAGAGGCTAGTTCATCTCGTACCGCAAACACTTGAAAATTGACATCGTCGCGGGGATCCCAAAGATATACCGCCTGATCAAGGTACGCGCCATGGACTCCGAAAAGGGATGCACTTATGGTGTTGGTGTTGGCGTAGGTAAGACTAGTGGCGGCTGCTTTTGCAGGAAATAGAATGTCGGCTTCTAGAGTACTTGGATATCCGTCCAGCGAGCCCGTCGAGCCAGAAATAAATCCACTTGTATTTTCAAGATTTAATATATCATAACTTGAGAAAACTACGGCCCCTTGGCTGTTGGCTGAATTAAAATCAACCACTCTGTCATTGGTTAGAAGTTCTCTTCGGTTTTCTCTAAATTCATACTCTGTATCGCGCGCATACATGTTGAGCTTGACCAACTCATCGTCAATTCCAAAACACCGGATAAGATTCCTAAAGGACTTTTCTGTCCCTTTGGATTTATAGATATAGGTTAAGTTGTTGTAGATATTTTGATAAATAATATTCTTAGTATCATTAAGCGATTGCTCGTATATCTTATCTTCACTTCTGTCTGCTAATTTTTCTAATACATCTGCGTCCAAAAAAATATCAGGAGCCACGAAACCATATGAGTTTAGTAACTTATTACTAAAGGGATAGGGTTTGTTGCTGCCGCTTAGGTACTCAACATCCTTTAAGGTGTTCATTGAACCCATCTGCATGTGCAGTGTGTCAAAATAACTTGCCATTATTTGTGTAAGATACTTTAAGTTTTTCTGTCCAGCTTCGTCTTGTTCTGTAATCCAAGCAGGTAAAGAAGTGTAAATTGAGGCATTATTCATCCCATCGTATTCAGACCCGGTTAAAACAAGATTTTCTCTTAGCGTAATAACCTCTGGGTGTTCGGGATATATAATGGGGTCTTTAAACTCTTTAATTGCAGAATTTGAAATGACAATTGCTGAGCCGGTGTTGCGGGAGTTGTTTGTATAGCCCGTCCAGGATCCGTTTGATACTCGGCCTGAATAATCCAACACCGTGCTATCAGTAGCTGTAATACCAGTTATGCCTTCATTAAATTTGAAGTACACCCCTAGGTCGGTATTTACCTTTGATTGTGTGTCGCTAAATGGGGCGGGATCACTGTTGGTTCCACCTCCTACTTGCGAAAACCAATATCTTCCTACATCTTTTGACGAGCGCTGGGTCTTCCAAAAGCGGAACTCATCGACCGATGCACTAAGCTTCCCGGCGCCGGCGACGGCGGGGGTGGCCAAAGTTTCTGAGCCGGGAGGGGGGGTGATTAGCGCGCCGAGGCGTCCACGAAGGCTTGTTGTGGCTCCGTCGAGAAGATTTCCCTTTCCCATAGTCTCGGTGATATGGTCTAGATTTCCATCCACATAAAATTTTGTTCTAATCAAACTGCCGAAGGAGCGAAGGCTAAGTGCATAATGGTGCCAGGCGCTATCAGCAAGTGATTCTGTGGTGAAAGTAGGGGAGGTAACTGATGCAGAGAGCAACCCTGACGTCCCAGAAAGAGCCGTAACGGTGATCGGGTTAAGACCATCGGCTGTGCCACTAAGCTCTATTGCGAAACGGGTATAATCTATCGATGATGAGGCAGCCCCGTTCCATACATCAAAAACAACTTCTTTCATGCCAGCTTCGGCAAACGGTTCTTTCTTGAGCCAAAATTCAAGTGTAACGCCATCACTAGAAAAATTAAGTTGTAAATTGCTTTCGCGATTATTTGCAATATTATAGTAATTGGAGCCCGTGAATTGGGAACCCATGGGACTCATACCAGTGGCATTGGGATGCGGGCCCCCTTCCAGATAAATATATTCAGTTACAGTGGGTACTCCATATCCATCGGTCGAAGTCGAGGTGGTTGATGCGTCCTCTGCTGATATAATCACATAGCCGTTGGTGCGCGGGTACAAATTATTGTAAAGATAAAGGTCAATATAGGTGGAGTCGTTTTCCCATTCCAGCCTCTCCTTTAGAGAGCCATCATATGGGTAAGCATCGACGATTCTTTCTAAAGACTGTACATAATAATCAGTAGCAAGACCATACCGAGCAAAGGTGGAAGGATCTTCGAAATTCAGATTGGGTATGAATCTCTTTTCATCAATTATGTCTTGCTCATGGTAAGCAACCGACTCGACTTCGTTGCCGATATCAGCCGCAGATTGATTTGCTAACGAGCTAGCTTTTGTAGCCTTGTCAAATAAGGTTTTAAAACTCATAACCTAATTATCAATCAACTCTAAACTTAAACGTTTGGGGCTGCTCCTGCCATGATCCAATACTATCGTTATAGTAGGCTAATTTTATTTCATACATATAGTCAGTCTCCAAAAGAGATACATCCAAGTCAAAATAGTTTCCTTCTTTATCATAAGATAAGTAAGTGCTTAGATTTGAGCCAGTTCCGTAGGGGATAGCAACATAATTATCTATCACACGCATCACAGAATACGAAGCACTTTCAATAACCTCTGTGGGGTTATTCGCAGTAGCTACCAGATAAACGGTGGGGCTCCAGTCTTTGCTCCGGACGAAGAAACGGAAGCGAGCAGTTTCATTGGAAGCATAAGATTTCTGAAGGTTTTTGCATGATGTAATCCGGCTAAAGGTGGGCGCCGAATCATAGGTGGGCATCAGTTCGGGGTAGAGAGATCCAGTAAAGAATTCAACTCCGCCGCTGTGCCAAACATCGTGGATTGTATTAAGTCGGATTGTGCTGTTGGCGGCGCCCGTTATCGCCACCGAACAGGAGTAAATACCCGTGCTTATATAACTTGCAGTTACATTAAGATCTCCACCCGTCGAAACATCCCCACCAAAAGAAAGGGCGATTTTAGATCCACTAGGTGTACCAGCAGAGCTGGAGTAGAATGACACCAACATTGTGTTATTGGCGCCAATCGGAGGCACGTTAACAAGACGGCCACGAACATAGTTGTACAAATAGAGACTGTTTAGGTTGTCATCAGCTGGCGCCAAAGAACTAGAATAAAAGAAGTTCTCTCTATCATCAACCACCCGGGAGTCCCAGCGAGCCTCAATATAAGGCTTTTTAAAGAAAAATTCCGTGGATCGTGAAAAGAATTTCTTGGTATAATATGATTGATCGGCCCCTTGGGGATTAAAGATTAAACTTCCATTGTCCGTTCCTGCTGAGTTTGAGTAGTATGCCTCTTGGCTCGCAGTGAGACGAATGCCAAAGCCGTAATTGTTGGCAAAAGCCGGGTCGTCGCCGGCGAGCCATTGTTCCATTATATCACTCACATCTAGTTCTAAATCCTCATACCCCTGCGGGAACGAAACATTATAGTTAGAGGCCGTTCGATAGTCTCCTCCTACAGATATCCAGGGTTGACCAGCGCTGGATGATATCCAATTTGACGGGCCCAGATCTTGATACTCATCCATATCAAGGCCGGTGCCTTCCGTCCAAGAGCGAGATACTGGCGCCACCACAAGATTAAAGTCTTGCGGCAATGTAAAAGGCGTCCGCGCGTTGAACATTTTTAGATAAAAGGAAACGCTTCCAGAAGCCGGTATAATTCCGGCAGTGCGGTGGGTGGTGATATTGGCTACAGGAAACTGGATAAGCGTCCTCGACAACTCTTGAGACTGTCCATCAGTCGAACTAGATATTTGACCATAAATAGAAAAAACCTCTAGACTGTCTGCATAACCCATATTAGAGCCGGTGCCCCTATCCACCAAGCCAACTTCAAATGCATTAGTAATTGTCGTATCGGCACTCGCTGTATATCTTAAAATTGCCATTTATTTAATAGATCCCTTAATATCCATATTGGGATATTTTAATTCAAAAATGACATCTTTTTCTGCCAAAATTTGGCGACTGTCACCAGTAAGTGCTGCCGGGAAATTATAACTCGATTCAGAATAAAGGCCGCCTGATCTTAGTTTTATCTCTACCGCGGTCGTATCGACGACACCAGGGACCTTATTTAACTCATTGTAAATATCTGATATCAATATTGCCTCTCCAATATCGTGCTTATCGCTGAATCTCTTCACTAGGCGGGCATTACATAAATTAATAGTATTGTAACGATTAGCAGATAAATCTATCATAATTTCATATTCAATCGCAAAGTTAACAATTTGTGCATCTAAAATATCGATGGTATCGCTTATCATTTTATAGTGTGTAATCCAATTCTTTAAATTGGTTTTAAGGGTATTGTTGGCTACTGTAAGCTTCCCGGTGTTGTTCTCAGACATTATGTATATATTAACGTTACGCTTAAACTCATCAGCATCTTTGGCCACGGCGACTCTCTTGACCATTCCAAATTTTGGAGGCATGCCATAGCAAAGAGCCTGATAGTCTAGAGCAGTAACTGCGCGGTTTTGAGTAGCAAAATAACTAAACGCGCGTTGGCGGACCTCGTCAGTGGAGGGGATAGAGACACTGCCAACGAATGCCGACTCATTGGTAACCTCTAGGGAACTTATAACAGCTTGACGGCCTGAAACCGACAAGGATCCCTGGTCGGTGAACTTGAAGAGGGGCGTTTCAATTTTATTGATTGTATCAACAGCCGCATTAACATCGGCTGTGGTATTAAATCTATAATTAACGGTTAAGGTCGTATTGGATGGTGCAATCCCAAATTTATCGGTACTAATGAGTTTGGTGGGGTCAAAATCAATCTCTGTCACATAATCACGGCCGTTGAGATCTAAAACCAGATTCGAAGGATCTACTACTGGATTTATTAGCTCGTTGCTATCAGAACCATATCCGAACTGCAAAAACGTTTGTCGATTGATTGTCTCTAGGGTATATCGGCGTGCAACAGGAACTGCTTTGAGCAAGTTCGGCACAGACTCTCGAGTGGTAGTTGTATTCGAGATGGCCTTATAAATAACATTTTGAGAAAGATTATCCACCTCAAAGTATTCGTTGCCGGAAGAATCAAAGACTCCCAATACATTGCTTACGTTAGCAATGCCGAGTTGAATGCGCCTGAATCTTACAAAATCCCCCACCGAAAAACTTTGTGTTGTGCCGCGTCCAGATACTGCAGTCCCAGTGGCTCGGATAACATAACTCAGCGGGTTTCCAGTCGTAGGATCCGCAGTCCCCACAACAATTTGGTTGTCTTCGTGGGAAAAATCTACATCTTCTAACAGTGTGTAGAAGCCTCCTCCCGTTGAAGAAAAAGTCGAATTGGCGCGTAGGATGGGAGATAAGGCTGTGTTCGGACCCAGGCCAATTGTGGAAGCAGGCACCTCAACATAGAAAGCTAGTTTACCATAAGAGGCAGGACTCGTGGGAATCCTATAACCTAGTTGTCGTGCGAGGCGGCGCACATTGTTGTATTCTACAGCACTGTCCAAGAACCCTTCATTTACTTGATAATCTAGATAAAAGGATAGGATATCTCCAACGTAGGACACCGTGTCCAGCATCAGCGAACCAAAAGAGGCCCTATTAAAGTCCTTATAGGTGTCTGGATAATATCTTTTAGCAAAGTTTTCGAGATCGCGACGGATCGACTCAAAATCGCGGCTAGTATATTTAATCGGTAAGTTTTTGTTAGACATATAATAAAAGTTCCTAGTTTTAATTAGTTGGTGCTGTTAATGTCAACCTCAATGTTTAGCACTTGATTTTGTTGCAGCGGCACAATTTGAAAAGCTATCGATACTTGTAGTCGATGCGGATAAAAAGACTCGTCCTCCTGCGCCGCGTTAAACTCGATACGAGAAATACTTATATATGTTAAATAACTCTGGACCTGTTGCCTTATCCTTTCGTCTATTTTAATATATGTAGCTGTTTCGTTAGGTTCGAACAAATATCTTCGTAAGCCTACTCCGAAATTAATATCCATCATGCGTTCACCAGGGGCGGTGAGGACCAACATCTTAAGGTTTTGTCTCGCCAAAGTTGAAAAATCAGTTATTAAACCATAGGCTCCAAAAGTATTATGGAGTTCTAAAGGCAATTGCGGAGCTATACCTGATGACATTTATACTACCTCCAAGTAATTAGAATTATCTATTGTTTTTTGGCTTCTAAAGATAATTCTACTCCGTATAGACAGTGTCCAGGTCGGTGGTACCCTCTGGACATGATGTATCGGGGTTGTCTGTCGCACTTTCCATTTCCTCTTCGCCGGTGTCGAGATCGTCGTCAATAGAAAGGGAAGTAAGCCAACGCAGGAGAAGATAAACAAGGCCGAGCGGAGACGGTGGAATCATAAACATACCCGCTACTGTACCCGTAAAGTCGACACCTGCTAACTCTAATTTTGGACCAAACAAAACTTGATCGGCCGAGACGGGCGCCATCGCGGAGTTTGCTAGCGACCCTGCTGAAGCGTTCGCTATATTATACAAGCAGAACAACAAACCTAACACATCCTCTCCAGTAACACCCTTGTCTTTGAGAGGCGGTGGAAGAGCAACCGTGATTGCTTTTGTTATCTGGACGAAGACGCCGCCCGTTATATCTTTGATTAATTTAGTAATTGCAACGTGCGGATCTATAAGCTCTGCGAGGCCGCGAAGAATTTGAACTGGTGTGTCTCTCAAAAACTTTAAGAAGATCTCAAGAGCCATCGATCCCATATCTTGTTGACCATTGTTGGCTATAGTATTGCTAAAACCACCATCGCGAGGAGCCAAGAGGGGCGCTTGATTTGTTTGCTCTGTCATATTAAACATATGGATAATGGCTCGTTTGACTGAGGTAAAAGAATTACGCATATCTGGAAAGTGTTTGTTTGTTAAGAAGAAGTTATGTAGGAGCGGCACCATAAAACACGAATGAATATTAATTGCCTGATGTATGAACAACTGATAGTCTGATTGCTCTTTTATAAATGCAAACTTTTGGGCCATGGTCATGCCCGGAGAGTCGGTATAAGACCAGCTCAACAGCGGAGTGTTGGCGCCCATGAGTTGGAGGTTTTTTGAGTCTGTGTCGTCTATAATGTACAGGGACTCCCTCATACCAAAGTATGAAGATCCAGGAAGCGTTTGCACGTTGGCGCCGTCGGTCATCGGAGTCTCCGTGGTGGGCGGTAGGGCGTCGTTGGTATAAGCGTTTCCAGGAAATGACGGTCCAAGGGCAGTAAAGACGGGGTGAGTGTGGTCTCCCGGATATGAAGTCTCGCCGTGCACGTTATGCTCATTCACATAGCCAGCGGCGCCCGGGGGGATATCGTCGGGATTATCATTCTTATGAATGGTCCAATCTAGGTCTCCGGAGTGGTAATGAAGGTGTTCTTCGGACGCCTGATCGACGATTTCCTCAACATCTACATAAGGATTGGCGACCTCCCGAGAGAAGCCGTCGAAGGCGCCAAATAATATGTCTTCCAGAAGGATGTCTTGAAAAGATTTTGTTAAATTCTTTGGATCAATGACATTCTTAATGGCCTGAATTGTTGATCTCTCTGCACCTGATGCGTCCTCCCAAACGTACCCCAGGCGCTCTGCTACCAAAAAACTTATCAGTGCTGTGTTGTTTAGCAAAAAATCAGGAGTTTCAAATCCAGGAACCACCTCCGTCGGCGCATAACTATATGTAAAGCCTCCTTGTTCGACCGTTGAAGGTCGTTTCGATCGCCTATCAAAATAGTTAAATATTTCTTTTTCAATATTAGAATTACCATCCAGTATTACTTGATTAATCGACGATACCACCTGATTAGTCAAAATATCTCTAAAGGGATAACGTGGATTTAACACATCGTCCATTTGAAGAGCACTTAGCACAACTATGTTGCTAACAATGAACTCATCAATTACTGCTTGAATAAGCATATTAATAAATCCAAAATATAAACTATTTCGAACCTTATCTTTTGAACTTCCTCCATCAAAGCATGCTGCCTGAGCAAATTCTTTTTGCATTTGATCAATAATGCCGTCGGCATCGAAAAGATCTCCCATGTCCTCTGGCGTGCAGTTTGCATTATTTTTAAAAAGAGACAGATTATTTATTCCCTTCGGGCCTCCGGCAGAAAAACTACCGTTGTGCATTATATAATCATACACTCCGCGGATAACTGATGTATATGCGAGGGGGTGTACCTTCCCGACAATTGCAGCTAGATTTGTCTCCTGTTGGGGATCAAATAATCCCTCGGGATCGGGGTGCCAGGACCACAGTGGCCTAGCAAATCTAAAAATATACGGATTAAGATCTGTTTGTTCATACACAGTGTCCTCGATAAGGTCTGTCCAAGGTTCTGTCAGTGAGCCGGAGCCCGGGAGAGCGGAACCATATAGTGTTCCCTGAGGAGTGATTGTTGCTGTTCCAACGCCTACAGAGCCTAACGAGTATTCTAGAGCCAAAGGAAGGTCTCCGCCGGGAGAATCGGTCCACGGGGCATAGTTGATTCGCACATAATCGTTATTAGAGGGTGATGTTGCATTCCCAAAAGTGAAGTCTAGTACGGTTCCCTTGTTGCTCGGACCCATGAACATGTAGGCGCCACCGGGGGCGAAACCGGTCTCATATGAATTTATGGCCCCTGAGGCAGCCATTCCCTCAAACATTAGTCCAGTTGGGCTGCCTTCTGGGCCGGTGATCACTTCATTCATCAAAATGGCCCCTTTAAACTCTTCCGTATATTTCTGTGGGAATACATATTCAGTATGGGGTACCCGGGGCTCACCGCCACCTTCTAGATCGTCTTTCACTGAAGCAATTTTATCCCTTATATCCTCGACGGCGCCGGGGATTTCGCCCATTGCGGCATTGACTGCCTGAACGATGACCTCGATGTCTTCAATCAATTCCTGAAACTTGGGACCTGATATATCCGGGCAGTTTTCTCCCAAGTCCAAACCGGCTGTCGTGAGATCCTGGATCCAATCTAAGATATCCGTGATAATATCCAAGCTCTTAGTATTGACCTCGACGGGTTCGAGCTCGACGCCGGCCTGATCGCATGCTTCCTGCACGGCCCTAGGGACGCTGCTCACTACAACTGGCTCAAGCAACGATGTTCTCGCAGCTTCCAGCGAGCCGGCCATATAGATTGCTGCAGTGTCCATAAACTGATTAAATAAATTTGGAATAGTTATTTCTGCTATGGGGTTGGACAAGTAAGAATCGTGTTCTGGGCAGAGAAAATCAGGAGGGCTGGGAGGAGGAGGCTGGAATCCATTTTCTGCAAGGTCGATTAGTGCTTCGATTCCGGGTTGCATCCCAAGGATCGTACCCTGATCCAAACAAATTTCACATCCCTCGACCGCCACCAATAAAGTTTGTTGCACGATCTCGTTGCACATGGTAGTAGTATCGATGTTGAAGGTTGATGATTGGAAGAAACTAACAATTTTAATGCGCGTATTAAGGTTCAACCGAACCATTTCATCCGGATATTCTTCATTGAACGCCAAGATATTTTCAATGGTTTCTTCGGTGACAAGGCGAGGCGAGTTGAGCAGGCGACATATCTCAATAGGGGTTAGGATTATTGACACGTCACTCATATAATTGTAAGCGTCGTCGAGAGCAAGTCCATAGTTTTCAGAGATACCAGACAACAACTCTGGGAGGTCCGGGAAACTCGGTACCGCCATCTGGTTTCTGTTTTTTATTTCTGCGCCGCAATCAACCGTTCCGCGTTCGCCGTCAAGAATGTCGCCGCAGTTAAATGTAATGAATTCGGCTAGCCCCTTTATCACCTCAAATGCCGCTTGTGCAACAACACCCAAAAGCATATCAACGATTCGTTTCTTTAATGGAGGATCGCCCGTAATAGAAAAATAGCTTCCTATTTTAATACTATCAAAGCTTGGTCTCTCCATGTCCACTTGCATAGAGGGAAGAGTGGGGGGCGAGTTGAAAGAAACGCTGGCTCCGTTAACTATTGAGTCCCGGACTGAATCAGTAACTTTTGCAACCGAAGCTCCGATGCCCAGAGTAATACACATTAGGGCTTCCTGGGCCAAATCCTGAATTCCAAAGGAAGAGAGCACTTTATTTATCTTACGCCCTTCTTTAGTTTGATTCATAACATTAGAAAAGTCCATATCGGCAAAGTCGCTCATAACGTCAAGTACCTGCACCGTAGTATTAATCCGGCGCGCCTTTTGGGCTTGAGCTATTTTAGCCTTGAATACGGGATCATCCATCATCTCGTTCGCCCGGTTAACCTGATCGCTGTCTTGGATCCCACCCAAGAGGCCTTGTGCTCCTAGTTGAGCATATAGAATGGCCTCAAAACTATATTCCGAGACTTCTACATAATCGTCTTTATTGCGCGGCGGGATCGCAAACGGCCCGGATCCGCCTAGGCCTCCAGGTGTAGAGTCGAGCCCGAAAACGGCATCGCCGCTAAGGGCCTGTCCGAAGCCTGCTGACTCATCGAGCCCGACGCGAGCTAGAAAATCTAAAACCGAGTCCTGTTCCCCTGCCAAAGAGGGATCCATACTGGCATCAAGCAACTCTTGTTGATTTTTTAATAAATATAAAGCAAACCTATCCTTAAATAACGGGTTAAATCGTATGTTGGTGATATATCCAATTTTAGCTTGCTCTGTTGCGCCGGCAGCTGCAGCGACGACAAAGAAGGATATGCCAATGATCTCAGTATCTGAATTGAAAGTGACTGTAAAGTAATCTGTATCGTAGAAAGATTGGCGAGACTCTGTCCAGTTAATTGAGTCGTGGACTGTATCAGTAACCTTTTTAACTATTTTATTGACGCCCGCCTGCATTGAGTTCTGGTCTGGTGTCCCCTCTCTTTGTTGTAACTGATGTAATACGGCGCCGAAAGAGTTGAAGACGCTGGGAAGCCCTTCTCTTTGGGTGGCAATGTTTTGGAAGCGGGTCGTGGTGACGGCCGCCGGGGTTGAGTCTCGCTCAAGCTTCCGATTCAGAACCGTCCGCGCCAAAATAAAGGAAGGAAGTTTGCTCTCAAGGGGAGGGCTGGTGAGGTCTCCTTCCGAATATTCTTCCCTCAAGGCATATAAATCATATGCCGTGCGAAAAATAATCTTATTTTTAATGGGGCCCAGGTGTAGGACAAACTTATCTACAGTAAGAGCGCCTTCGAGCGTCGTGCGAAGTTCGGTGTAATATTGCTCATAGGACGCTATTTCCTGCGCCTCTGATCCTTCTAAAAGTTCTGATTGGTTACCCATAAATGGATAAAACTCAGGGAAAAAGTGCTGAATGAACCTCGTGATTGCGCGGGTACGAAGGTCCTCGTTCTCCTCAGCGGCCGCGGCGGTCGATGCATCATCAGAGCGCAGAATTACATAATATGAACCATTTTTATAATAAGGAATATTTTTGTAGTTTTTCTTTGAGGCATTCCCGACAAGAAGAGTTTCAAAGGTTTCTGGGGTGAGAGTATCGGCCATAAGGGGTATATTCGCGCTAGTTGGTAGAGTTATACTTACTTAAAATAAACTTACCACCCACGGCTCCTCCTGTGTCTTCTAAATAATCATTCTTAAGGGCAGCAAAATCCATTGGAAGATCCAACATCAATGGTACCTGACAATTAAGAGCGGTACTCACTGCTTGATTAACCCCCTCCAGAAGAACCTTCTTAAAATCAGGTGCTGTCTCTGAACCATAAAATGGGGACATATGAGTGTGTTTCGCCACCTTGTCTTTAAAAGCTTGATCATATTGAAAAAAGTTTTCTAAAATCGTTGTAACTGTCTCTATCAGTTCCATTAAGGTAGTAAGGCACATAAGCAAGTTATCTCCCTTTACTAGGGGCTGCATGTCCGTACTATCATTCATGGCGATCAGATCAATGCCATAAACCTTTTTATACTGATTGCTGGTCTTGCCCCCTTGGGAATTAACTTGATCTCCTCTGGTGACTAGCTTGATGTTGTCGCGCGCGATGATTCGGACCGTGTCTGCTTTCATCGCGACGCAGGATCTTAGATCGGCGTAGCTTGTTGAACCAACGGCGCCGCGGGCTAAATTAAAATAATCATCTACATTGGCTTTTTGGCTAATATACACACGGGCAGCATCAATTTTAAAATTAGGATCCACATACAGAGGGTTTCCCTTCTTGTTTTTATTCTTAGCTAGCCAGCCCATGTGACCAGCACAAATGTCAATGGCGGCACAATGACTGTTGCCGCGGCCACCCTCTCCCGAGAGATTATGGCCATGGCGATCCTTACCCAATCGGATAGTAGCGTTCCCCTTTCTGATCATTTTTTCGTTATTAGATAAAAGAAGCAGCGGAACATCCCAGCCATCTGTGTCGGCGTTTCCGACTCCTCGGGTCGTGGCTGCTGCGCCGGGTTCTTGTTCGGCAAGTTCCTCTTTCATTCCCTCCGGGAGGGCCGAGTCGTCCATCCCACTAGTAGCTTTGGTGACTTTAGCGTCATAAGCCGACCAAGTGGCGGCAAGTTTTTTTTGTTCATCTCTGGTGGCCATATCTGTATCCTTCCTATGCTGGTACTGCTGCAGGAGTGCCCTCGGGTGTAGTGTCCTTCCCGGCGAGTACGATGTGAGTATCTTCGGGCCGCGAAGCAAATCCCGGTTTGGTCTTAACACGAACTCCCTTGACGACTTTATTAAACCCCACCCAGTCCATATGCCAGTACTCGTTCTGCGACGAGCCGTTTGTTTTGCTGACCGTAAAAATAAAATTAAAGTCTTTGCCAAATTTATTTAGCCAGCGGAACTCCGGAGAATTTGCAGCACGGCCCTTAGTCCACCCAGACGCGCTCCTGTCTATGTCTATAGCAGCCCCCCAGCCATGATTTGATTGGCCCGGGGTTGCCGCCAGATTGCCGTTATTACAGTTCTTATTTTTGTAACATTCCCAAAAATAAGCCTGCCTCTCATAGGTACGATAGCCAGAAGCTTTGATTGTCTTTCCAGAAAACTTCTTCTCGTATGCAGCCTTCATTTTTAAAAAGTCAGACATTCCGTCCTTAATCAGCGCTGCTCCGCTAGCGGCGTCTCTTTTTAAAAGATTCGTTTTTTCAAGTTCTCCATTAAGAATTTTACTGCTATCGGGGGTATATGTCGCTTTACGTTGTTTCTTTCTTTTGGGGTCCTTCCATTGGATCTTTCCTTTGTTCTTGGGACGTTCTTTTACGCCCTTAGCGGTTGTCTTGGCGGCGCCATCAAACTTATCACTCAGGGGCAGCTCAGTGCCTCCAAGTTGAAAATCAAACACTTTTTTAAAGATAGAAATTATTTTGGGGCCCTTCATGCGACTCAAGTCTTCAAAATTGACCATGACCAAAGTACCCCCCTGAATTGCTCGAACTCCTTCATCGGCATTATAAAGCGAGACGTCAAGGCCCACGTCCGACATTGTATTAATTGCCTGGGCAGGAGTAAGCTGTCCCTTAGCTGTCTTATGGTCCGGGGCCAAATTCAAGCAGCGCATCTCTAATTCAGGAATCAATACTTTATATTTATAAAATATGGGCATCCCGGCGCCGCGTTGCTCAAAGGTCGAGGAATAGGTGGAAAACTTTTGTGATTTGGATGCCAGTGATGGGATGACAGTCGGAATACTGGCCAAAACCACTCCGAGGAACTCATTTTTATCCTCCAGGATGTCCGCAGTAAAATGATTAGAAATCACCTCAGAAATAGCGGCGGTCGTGGTTAAAGATCTCCTGTTGACAAGAGGAACTTTTGTAGAAACCCCTACATCATTTAACGCACCGTAGAAGTCAGCAACCGTCGACAGCTTAAGTTTCTTAACCATCGGATAAGGCTCCTTCATCGTTTAGCAGATCAAACAACTGTTCCTTGTCGTCGGCCGTGAGTCCGGACTGGTTAGAGTCTTGGCGCTGTAGCAGGGCAGCTAGTTTCACCATTTGCTCGTTTGATCGCTGCAGATTTTCCACATATTTGGCGGCGATGCCGCCCATTTCTTTTCGGGCGCTGTCCGACAACTTCATGTCGCTGATGGTATCCATCAACAAAGATTTTGCCATGGCGCGATCTTCACGAATATTTGTCGTAGTTTCTTCGATATAGTCCTGAAGTTTTAAATTTCGCCGTTTTGCCATTTGCCCTTGAACGCTTTGTAGCGCTTCCTTAGCTTGTTGAGATTATTGACAACCTGTTTGGTGTTCAAGCCAGTAATCTCCCTCAAGTATAAATAAATAGCTTTTTTATTAAAAATTTCAATTGTATCGGCCGAGTCTAGTAAAATTCTAACTGCCATTAGGACCTTTTTTTCGTTTTCTTTTAGCATAAACGCGTCCCAAGTGTCTATTTCCCCATGTAACGAACCCCAAAATTCAAGGTTTTGGCGGACCTCAAGGTATGTTGGCTCTGTAGATATAAGATCTTCATCAAGTTCGTTTAAGATATCTTCCATGAAGATTTCGGTTTGATTTCTTTTTTGTGTTCTTTTAACTTTATGAATAAACCAATTCTTCGTTACTACAGAAAAATAGGAGAAGGCTTTAGAACCCTTGCTGGGGTCATACTTATTCAAGATGGTGGTAAGCCAAACCTTGCAATCGGCTTTTAGATAGTCAATATTAGGAAGTGTGGTAAAGCGATAAGTATAAATGATCTTATCAACCATTTGATCAAAAGCCGGCTGGATGTATTCTACATAAAGTCGTGATCGTAGTTCGTTGTCTTCGGTCGATGAGTACTTGATTATGGCATCTTCATGAACTTGTGTAAAATAATAATTTTTAGATTTCTTCTTCCGCGGCATTTAACTCTTCCTCCATTTCTTCATCTAACATATACTGAAAGATGTCTCTGAATTGGTCAATTTCATCGTTAACCTCCCGTATGCGCTCCAACAATTCTTGAACCATGGGTTCTCCATGATAGGAATCCATACTATAGAGGCCTTTTACAAAGATACGAAAAGCCTTAGTAGTAAGGTATAGGTCCGCATAGTTTTCAGAAATAAACATAAATTTTTTCAACAGCCGAGAAACATACCAGCCGAGCAGGACATTCACCGCCATCGAAAATATTAAAAAAAGATACAACCACACTATCTCTTGACCTCTAATTTTTTCTTATACTGTTTAAGATCCGAGCGAGCATCCTTGATAAAGTTTTCTGTGGTCTGCCCCGTCTTGGTAACAACGGAAACTTTGTCTTTAGGAGTGGTAAAAGTAGATATCAGCTTCTTAAGACTATCGACTTCACCGCAACCGGGACACGCTTCCGGTGTTTCAGAGGACAGATGATGCAGTATAAAATCAGTGTTACAAATAGAACACTGATATTCGTACCGTGGCATCTATCGGCGTTTCTCTAGCTCTGTCAGACGCTTATGAATATCAGTAAGGTGCTTCTCAATGCCGCGTGCTTGCTCTTTGATTGCCTGTCTCACCACATCTTCAGCTAACTGCGTCACCAAAGTCTTATTAAGGCCTTCATGTGCTGTCTCTTGTTTTTTAGTTGACATCTTATTCTCCTTCCTCTTCTTCAATAGTAAATGGAGGGGTTACACCCTCGAGCGATACAACGGGGGGATTAGTAACCACCAAAGTGGCGTGGCTTGGATCCTCAGGATCAACCTGAAAATTCATTTCTCCTAATACCGGAACTATATCGCTTTGTTCCATTAGTGATTTCTGGAGTGCCATCATAAGGGCCCCCATAGCTTGATTACTTAGCTTCATTGTTTTAATACTCCTTTAATGTATTCCCCTAAATTATGCTGAGGGGCCCAGCCTGTTTGTTCTGTTGTTTTTGAGATATCGGCTAATGTTTCTCTTGCTTCGCCCGGGCGTGCTTCTAAGTACTTTTTCTCCATTCCGAACATATCGGCCAACTCATTTATAGAGTGGTTGGTACCGGTGCCTAAATTAAAAACATCGCCGGACCAATCTCCTTGAGAAATCGCGATAAGGCCGGTGCAAATATCCGACACATGCGTAAAATCTCGACGTTGTTCGCCGTCGCCCACAATAGTTAGACAATCGCTATTCTTATATTGTTCCTCAAAGATCGCGACGACGGGGGTATATTGGCCAATTAGCGGATTGCGGGGCCCATAAACATTGAAGAATCGGGCGATCCCCGTATTTACTTCATAAACCTCCGAATACATTTTACACACTTCTTCGCCCTGCCACTTGGCAAAAGCATAAGGATTCAAATACACTCCTCCGTAAAACGAGCTCGAGCCCGCATAAACTATTTTGCATCCGTACGTACGAGCAAACTCACACACCACCGCGGTTCCTAAGCTGTTGTTTTCACAAGTGTATAGGGGATCTTCAAAGCTAGGCTGAATTCGAGCTTCAGCGCCTAGGTGGAAGACTACGTCTATGTCAACCCCTATCTTTGCCAGAAGAGAGCCGCCGTTGGCCAGAATCTCTTTAAAGTCACCAAATAAATATTTTGCGAGGGAGTTTATGTTTTCTAGCTTCCCTGAGGACATATCATCTATTACTGTAACATCATATTCTAGCTCTATGAGCTTGTCGACTAAATTGCTACCAATAAAGCCACATCCTCCGGTTACCAATGCTCGTATCATTTGAGTTCTCCTTTTATTTCTTCTAGATCACTATCATACATCATCGCAGCTAATTCTTTAAGGCTGACCTCCGCGACCCAGCCGAGGTCTTCGCGAGCTTTCGACGCATTGCCTAACAAGAGGGGCACCTCGTGTGGTCGGAAATATTTAGGATCAATCGTCACATACTTCTCGGGGTTTCCTAGACCTGCATGCTCAAAGACATAATGCAAAAATTCTCTAACTGTTCGCGTCTGGCCTGTGGCAACGACATAATCATCGGCCTCTTCCTGCTGGAGCATTAGCCACATAGCTTGAACGTAGTCTCCGGCGAAGCCCCAGTCTCTCTTGGCATCGAGGTTTCCCAACCGTAGTTCTTTTTGCAGCCCTAATTTAATTTTTGCAGCTGCCATAGTAATCTTACGGGTAACAAAAGTTTCGCCGCGGCGTGGTGATTCATGATTAAACAGAATTCCGCTGCATGCAAAGAGGCCATAGCTTTTGCGATAGTTTCTTACTAAATGGTGCGCAAAAACTTTTGCACACGCATAAGGCGATGCGGGTTGCAGTCGCGATTCTTCGTCAAAAGGAACTGCAGTATTATCGCCATACATCTCGGATGAGGAGGCTTGATAAAACCTGCAGGTAGGAAGAACGTTTCGAATGGCTTCCAAGATCATCAGTGTCCCCATGGCAATACCATCTACAGTGTTCGCTGGAATATCAAACGATACCCTAACGTGTGATTGTGCGGCGAGGTTATAAAATTCATCTGGTTTGTGCTTGGTAAGAAGCCGATAGGTACAACCGGGGTCGTTGAGATCAAAATATTCCATTTTAAAATTAGGGTGATTATATACCGTATCAATTCGTTCCGTACAAATTAAAGATGTGCGGCGCTTGGCACCAATCACTTTATATCCCTTGCTCAACAACAGTTCTGCAAGATACGAACCATCTTGACCCGTAATTCCTGTAATAATAGCCGTTTTCATTTGTTTTCTACTCCCCTTATATTTGGATAATTTTTTACAAACCAATCACATGTTTTTTGCAATGCGATTTCAAATTGAGTATAACTGTTGTTTCTCCAGCCCAACTCCATCAGAAGAGCGTTATCGGAAGGCTTTCTCAATTGTCCGGTGGGCTTTTCCGTATCCCAAATTATATTTGAACTATCATAATTAGCAATACCACAAATAAGATGTGCGACATCTCGAATGGAATACTCCTTCGTTTGGCCCACATTAAGGGGGGTCGACCCGTCATAATTCTTCAATAGAAAAAGTAAAATCTCCGCCAGGTCTCCTGAATATGTAAATTCTCGCAGAGGCGAACCATCTCCCCAAAGTGTAATGGCTTCATTATTTCCTTTGGCCTCATAAATTTTTCTAATCATCGCGGGGATCACATGAGAATCTTCATAATGAAAATTATCATTTTCACCGAATAAGTTATTTAAAACTACTGTTATAAAATTACACCCATATTGTTTTCGATAAGCTCTAGATTGTACATCCAGCATTCTCTTTGCATACGCATAAGCAAAATTAGACTCATGTGGTTCTCCATCATGAATGCTTTTTTCTTGTAAAGGATATGAAATTTTATTAGGATAAATGCAAGTGCTTAATAGCGAAATTAATTTTTTAACACCATGATTTTTAGCAGCATGCAACACGTTGGTGTTGATCATTATATTGTCATAAAAGAAATCAGCGGCGTTATCTGAATTTGCTTTAATTCCGCCAACCCGAGCTGCAAGATGTATTACATATTCTGGGTTATGTTTTCTGAACATTGCCTCGACTTGATCGGAATCTCTTAGATCATAATCTTTAGATGAAATAAATATAGCATTGGGAATTCCATTTCCATACACATAGCCCCATTTGAGGGCATACCCCACCATGCCGGTACCGCCGGTAACGAGGATCTTGCTCTCTTCTATGGGGACACTCATTCTATACCGCCTCAGTCGCGAAGATAATTTTATAGTCGTCGTGGTCGGCCTTCACCCTCTCCTCGTAGGAGCCCTTATAAATCCCCACCACGTTAAAACCGCTAAGACTTAGAACCTCATTTAGAACCTTTGGTGTCCAAAGAGTGTGCAGTAGTTCATAGTTAAACTCGTCGAGGATGTTACCTTTCATATCGATCACCCGGACCTGATTAAGCATGTTGACTGTGGAATTCATCAGATCGATATCTGGCTTATACTCCACGACAATTTGTTTTCCTGCGGTTAGTGCTTTAATACGGGCATCCTTACGGGGCGAACTACGAGTGGCCGCGATTCCATTCCAACAATCGAAAACAAAACGCGAACCTAGTTTAATTTTTTGTCGAATATTGGCAAAAAACTCCTGTAATTCAAAAAGAGTATCGATGTGATTAATCACATTAAACATGCTTATTGCTCCATCAAAATCGAATCCTTCCACGGCCGTGATGTCGCCATGAATGAATGTTGCCTGTAAAGACAGTTCTTCTTTCTCCTGCGCGCAAACAATCATAGGCAGTGAATGATCAACACCAACAATGCGCAAGCTTCGATCTGCCTGCGCCATAAAACGTAGATGTTCGGCAGTCCCACAGCCTACATCTAAAAGCTTTGTAACAGTACCACCCTCGGCCAGAAGATCTCCAACAAACTGGGCCTCTTTCTGGTAGTCCTTGCCCGCATACATCATATCGTAATAGAAGGCTAATTTTTCATCATACATATTTATTTCTCCGCTGTTATATTAAGTGTCATTAATCTGCCGTTTTCTTTATCCATGTGGGGGAGATAAGCAGCAGAAAAATCATCATACGATGGATCGTTAACGAATGGCTCAAATTCCCACCAATTATATTTCTGTATATTTTTAAATCCGGCTCGATGGAGACCTTCTGATAGAATTTTGTAATCAAAGATCATTCCATGAAGGTCTTCTTCGTTCTTCTGTCCTCCTAGAAGAATGCCTATCATTCTCTCTAGATTATTATTTTCCAAGTACTCCCGGCAAATTGCTTCGAAGTTCATTGTCGATAGGTATATTTTACCACCCGGCTTCAATATATTAAACCAATTTTTTAAAGCATCTTCCCAACTAGTCTGGCGGAAAAAGGATAGATTACTATTTTTTCCCAAATGTTCAATAAAACAGCACGAATAAATCAAGTCCGCAGAATCGGCAGAGTATGGGAGGCGCGCTACATCCGCCACAAGGTCTGTCGCTGGGCTCTCCTGGATATCAACATTTACGAAGCCCGGGATATGGCGGTGGCCGCAGGCTAAATGTAATTTCATGATGATTCACCGGTGTTCTGCTGAGTATAATACTCCTCTATTTTGTCGCAAATATAATTAATCTCTACCTCGGTTAAATCGGGGTATACGGGGAAACACAACCCTTGATCGAAGAGACGACTAGAAGTAGTAAAATATTCTTCGGATATGTCCCCGCACTCTATTTTACCAAAGCACGGCTGGCGGTGCAACGGATAGAAAAAAGTACGCGTTTCAATACCGTTCTCGCTCAGAAATTCTGAGATTGAGCCCTGGCCGCCCTCAAAGAGCGCTGCAACACGGAACGGGACAAAGCCCGAACCTTTCTGTGGAAGAATAATTTCTATATGTGGGTTCTCCTTTAGTCGCTCATAATAACAATTGAAGTTCTCTAGTTTTCGTCGAAATATAAACTCTCGTTTTTCTAACTGTTTTAGGCCAATAGATGCCTGAAGATCATTCAGCCTAAAGTTAAAGCCAATTTCTGGATGAATAAATGTGCCTCGTGAGAGGCGCCCCTGATTGCGAAGATAAAGCAGCTTCTCATACGTGGCCTTATCATCAGTACAAACGAGGCCCCCTTCGATGGTAGTTATGGTTTTATCGGCAAAAAATGAAAAACACCCAACATTTCCAAAGCTACCACAGTGCTTCCCTTTCCATGAAACACCAATGGCCTGGGCGGCATCTTCTATAACAAGAAGATTGTGATCAGCTGCAAACTGCATTACGCGAGTCATATCGCACGCAGCCCCGTAAATATGGACAGGCATTAGTGCCTTTGTTTTTTCTGTTAGAACACGCTCACAGTCGTCCATATCAATCTGGAGAGTATTTGGCTCTACGTCGACAAAAATAGGGGTGGCACCAGTCATACAAACCGCGGTCGCTGAGGCTATAAACGTAAAATTAGGAACAATAACTTCGTCGCCGGGGCCAATATCTAAAGCGCACAATCCCAAATATAAAGCCAGAGTACCGTTTGGTGCTAAAATGCCATATTTAGAGCCAATTATTTGACATAAAGTCTCAACAAATTCTTTAGACTTTGGACCCTCGGTGACCCAATTGCTTTCGAAACAGCTCTTGAGTGATTCGTACTCTTCCATACCGATATATGGTTTCATTTGTGGTATATTCATTTTTTTCGTTACCATGTAACTTGTCCTTTCGTAAGTGCCTCATAGACCGTGGGCCAGATATTATACTTGTTTAAAATAAGCTGTCGAGCTTCTTTGAGCGCCGGGATCCTCTTCTCATAATCATCTCGCTTTAGCGTCGATACAATTCGATGTACTTCGTCTGGGTTAGATGCATCAAACGAAATGTAAGAGCCCTCCGGGAAAAACTCAGCAATGTTAGGGCTCCCCCAGTAAATGGGGACGGTCCAAGATAAAATAGCATCCGTAAATTGGGTGCCAAAATAATTGTTATACTGACCGTTGTCGAAGGCCATGCAATACTTATATTCTTTCAGGGTGGAATATTTCTGAGCTACGTAATCCTCCCCTCCTCCTTTAAATTGTAGGAGAGATCGCGCTTTGCCAGAGAGATCAATATCATGGGGATATTGATCAACAAAGCTCTTAAGGAAATTGATTCTTTTTCGATGACCCTCTAAAAACCGTTTATCAGACTGAATGCAAATAAGATGCTTTTCCTTCTTTGGGCGCTCGTCAAACGCGAGAAAATCGTATGTCAGTTTTACTCCTCCAATGGAATCCTGCGGATACACCCACTTGGTGTATAAATAAGAAGTGTTGTTAATCCAGGAAAATTTTTCAACTCCGGGGATGTCATCTACGCGGCCGGCGCCGGGGACTTCTCTCGCAAAATAACATACTTTGGATAAATCAGGTATTTCTTGATCTGTATAATCTTGTACTAAATAAACATCCGCCTCTTCTATGTGGGGGGTAGCCTCTAGGGTACCCCAAATTCCCGATGAACCCGGTGTCTGCTGACACATGGTGTCATAGATGGTTTGGGCGCTGTCGCCCCATACTGGCATAAAATATAGTTTCACTTGTTTCCTGTAATAATTTCAAATTCTGGACATGGCACTATGAATGTTCCGCCGCCGTCCAAGTATTTCTTTTCTCTACGTACGAACTCACTGATAAAGTGCCACGGCAGCACCAAAAGATAGTCGGGATTTGCGGCCCTCATTTGGTCTTCTGAATATATGGGAATATTTGTTCCTACTGTTTTCAAGCCAAACTTCGTTGGGTTTCGCTCCGCAATACCGTCAATTAAGGTATGATCCAGACCAAACCATTGTAACAGCGTATTTCCTTTCGTTGAGGCACCATAACCCCATACCGATTTCCCGTCAGCTTTTGCTTGTTTTATAAATTCCGTTGTCTTGCGTCTTAGATCTTTGATGCGTTCAAAAAAATCCATATACGGCTGTGGCTCATGTGTACGCTCTTTTTCTTCGAGAGCAAGAATACTTTCAATCCTAAAGCGAGCGACGTCGCGGTAGGGAGATGTTTTAAAGTTTGTGACGTTGGCGTCTGTCTTTCGCGCATAAACCCTAAAGCTTCCTCCATTAATATCATTTAACTGACAATCCACGATATCTAGGCCTGCTCCCTCCAGAAGTTTAGAGATAGATTTAAGTGTATAATAATAAACATGCTCATGACAAATGTTATCAAAAGCTAATTGGCGTAGCATCAAAGGAGTATAACTCATTTGTAATACTAATAACCCCTCGTCATCCAATACAGCTTCAACATCCTTCAAAAAGCCTAGCGGATTTTCTACATCATAAAACATGGCAATAATAGTAATAATTTTAGCCTTTTGGTGGCCAAACTTGCTCTTTTCGTAGGCTTCGGCGCTGAAGAAGTCCTGAATAACCAGATCTGCTACCTGCCGTGACTCGTTGGTATAAGAGTTGTCTGCCGGGTCGATTCCCACTTTTACCATTTTCTTGGGAACAAACTTCAATAAGGTGCCGTCATTACACGCCACATCTAGCCAGATGTCCCCCTTCTGAGTGGGGATGGCGTCGTGACAATCTTTTACAATAGAAGAAAGTTCTGTTGTCATTGTTTTGTTAATCCCTGACCTGTACCAATACTCTCCATACATTAGGTCTGGGTCGACTACCGAATGCAGACGGACCGCTCCTGTGGATCCCTCTAGGAACAGCGACAGCTTTTCTTTTCCCTTCTTGCTCGTTGCACCCTTCTGAATAAAATCAGATATATGCAAGTCTCCTAATGAAAATAAATCTATATCCCTACTCATTTTGTTCTCTCCTTAGTGGGTGTGTAAAACTCGTTTATCTTGTATCTTTGTCTTTTGAGATAACCCTTTGATCTCATATAATCCTCGATATTTGTATCTTCATAATTGTTCTCTATTACAAATAACTTAACTCTGTATTCATCAAAGTCAAATCCTTTTAATACATCAAGCTCGGTACCCTCGGTATCGATAGATATAAAATCTATCTCTTTCTGGTTCATGAACGGAGTATCCTCCGTCTCTTTCTGTAGAATGTGTGTCAGAGTTTCAACTCTTACCTCAGTCTGATAACTGTCGTTAATAATATCCTTGTGGGCCTCCACCAATCGATTGTCTGGACGTAGTGAAGTTAGAGATGAAGAAATATTTTTCTCTCCCACTTTATAAACAGTCAGGGGGAAAGTGCCGGGTTTATCTCCGCAAGCAAAATACCTAATCCATTTTCGATATTTTTCGAGACTTATCTTGTGTTCTGGATTTGGCTCAATGCAGAGGACGTCCCACTCTCGCTCTTCAAAATAAAGAGTATTCGAGCCCTTCACTCCATTTGCGGCGCCGACCTCAACACAAAGTCCTATATGGCCCGCGGGAAAATATTCTTCTATGACTCGATCTGTCTCCCATTGGCCATAATATTTACCGTTGTCCCAACGTTGCAGCTCCTCCTTGATATTTTGTACGTTATACTTTTCCATTATTCCTCTCGATGTCGAAGTGACGGAGGGCGTTCTCGATAAAAACATTTACATCTGCTTGATCGATAAATAGCTTATATTCGTGCATATCAATTTCGCCGGGGCCCTCTAGTGGTGGACGATTGAGTCCCCCATGACGGAAGGCGTCGATATCAGGATAGATAGGGGCTGTGCCTTTGGCCATTAGCATCGTGGTGTCACCCAGAAATACTGCTTGATTCTTGTCCTCAAATTCGGATGGATTCATGATTTTGGTAGGATTATTCAAAAGCCGCATAAAGTAGCTTTTTCTCCAGATTGAGGGTCGCAAAGAAGTGGCAGAAACAACGTTCTCTTTAGCATCGTAAGCATTAAAATTCTCATCATATTCGGATGCAATTACATTATAACTATAACGCGGAAGAAGGCGAACCTTCCCAATACTTTTGTCATTTTCCATTATAGAAGCGCCATGGTTAAGCAACTTAACATCCACATCGCCGATCAGATAGTGATCTTCAAAGCACAAGAAAAAGTAGTCGTCTTTCAAATTAGTAAAATATTCTCCCAAAGCATTCACCCACGGAGATGCATCATTATATTGAGATCCAAATGATTGAAATATAAAATTGTCTTGGAGCGTAGCATTGGGCTGTGCAAAACCCAGGACCGTAAATTCAAGGTCCTCTTCTTTCCAGTGTCTGTTAAAAAGCTTTTGATAGCCGTCCAGACAGAAAGAATATTTATCAGAAGTTATGAGTATTTTTTTCATTTGTCCTCAGTTTTATAAAATTTGTTTTTGCCGGTGCCCAGAAGTTCATCGGCAGTAATGGCCATAGTGGAACTTTTGTTTGCAGCTTTATCAACAAGGACCCTCAACGTACAATTAATCTGATCAATAAGATCATTCCTCTCTCGATTCGTTGCACTAATCTTATTTAGAAACCCTTTTACTTCGTCTTGAGTCTTAGATTGACTCGTATTACAAAATTCTCGGCGGCTGTCCTCCAGCATCCACAGGCGGATATTAGCAATTGTTAATTTGTCAACCATATCTCCAAGGGTATCCATTAGTTTTGTACCTGTGCTTCCCAATATTCTATCATTTGATCTAACATTGTATAAAAACTATGCTGACGCGTCCATCCCAGAAGTTCATGAGTCGCGGTGGCATCTCCGCATGGGGGATTTTTGTACTCAGTACGCACAAAAGATTCGTTTTTCACCACATACTTCCTATAATCTAAATCTAATTCGCTGAACACATATTCGCAAACCTCTTTAATAGATCGGATTTTTCCCGTTGCCACTATCCAATCACGAGGAGTGAAGTGCTGGAGAGCTAGATGCATCGCTCGCACATAATCCGCAGAATGCCCCCAGTCTCTTCCACTCTCTATATTACCAAGTTCTAGCACATTTTTTATGCCCTTTTTTATTTCGACGGCCGTTTTAACGATTTTGGCGGTAACAAAATGTGGGCTGCGACGAGGAGACTCGTGATTATACAAAAATCCCGTGCATGCATATATACCATGCGCCGTTCGGTAATGACACACCGTATTGTGAGCTATCAGCTTCGTATACCCATAGAGACTTATAGGGCGCATGGGGGTCCTCAATCGCTGTTTGCCGTCAGTATCCCAAGAATTACCAAATATTTCAGAGGAGCCGGCTTGAAAGAGCCGGGTCTGGGGTGAGATTTGGCGTATAGCCTCTAGCAGATTCAAGACGATATTTGTGTTCGTCTCCATCATGGAAAAAACATCCCCCTTCTTTGTCTGATGCTCTACTCGATGGAGTGCCGCGAGATTATAAATCTCGTGTGGTTGCTCCGTCGCTATGAGCTCTTTTACTATCTCAAATTTCGTCAGATCTAAGTGAGAGATATTTTGGTCCGTTGAGGGCACAGATCGTATTCGATCCACTCCAACAACTCGATACTTCAACTCTTCCAGGTATGTTCGCAAGTAATGGCCATCCTGACCACCAATTCCCGTTATTAAAGCTACTTGGGGTGAGGGTCTATCGGTCATCATTCCATTTGAGGAGCAACGGCAATGTTATCAGCGCGGAGATGAAGGCGACTATGAGCCTCAAGCTTGGCAAGATGAAATTGGCGGCGCCAATAACTAACAGTAGCCTTTTCAAGGCTTGTCTTGGTAGCTTTTATTTTATCATATTCTTCTAGAAGATATTCTTCCGTTAAGTCCTCGACATCATCATAAACCAAAAATGGTAAATCTTGATAAAACTCTATATTCAAATGACGCGGGATAATAGGAATTGTGCCAATGTATAGAGCCTGCCAGTTGCGGCCGCAATCGACACCATTGCCAAGAGGGGAAATAACATATTTATGATTGTAAAGCTCATCGTAATATTGTGCGATCGAGACAAATGCATCAGAATTATTATATTCATCAAGCGAAAGATCACAAGTCCTAGAGGTTACCCATGGCTTGTCTTTAAAGTAGTCGTATATAGGCCGACGATGAGTTGCATTTGTGTGGGCGCCGAAATTCATATAAACCAAATTTTTGTATGTTTTTTCAGTACCGGTCTCTGGCATCACAACAAAATCATGTTCGTCACGGAGATCAGCCAGCTCTTCCACTCCAATCCACGTCGACCCGGCGGAGCCAATTGGGATAGACTTCAACTTGGGGTGATCAAAAAGAACATTCATTGCATACCAGCGACTAATATTCCCGGGCGCTTGAGAAAACAGTTGCTCGTCTATTCCAATATCACTACCGTGGGTAATCAAAATATATTGTGTTTGCGAATTTCGCTGTATTTGTTTAAAACAATACGGCACCCAATCAGTTTTACAGTATATGATATAACACTCATGAGAATCCACTGGGATAGACCGGCCGGGCTCGAAAATATGATCACTACAGCGATCTCGAAAGCGGCCACCGGTAATTCGTTCGTTTTGTTCTATTGTTGTAATCATTTACTCACACCTCATTACCATCGTGTCAATAGCCCCCTCTTGCGGGAAAAGGTGAGCATACATATCTGGTATTTCTTTGTAGCCGAATTGAGCCAAGTATTGAAGTACCGCGTCATTGGGCGACAGATAGTCATGGACTGCGGAAAGATGTTCAAGATGACAAGACTCATATCTGATGTATTTGGGACGAACCAGATTAAAATCTGTACACTGAATGATGGCGCCATCCAATCCTTCTGCATCGATCTGTAGCAATTCGAACTCTTTGCCTGTCATCTCATATGCATCTACGAGGCTTTCTAGCTTATAGCACCTTACATACATTATCGCACTGTTAAGAGGCACCGGTGCTACACGGCGGCCGTCGTGGCTCCGGCTGTCGGAGTTTTGCAGAGACATACTGGGGAGCACCGAGGCTTGCTGACCCTCATTTACAAGTTCAGGGCTATAATAAAGTGGTGTAAAGCCATTATAGCTTGTAATTGCAACCTGCTCAAAGAAAAGGTTTTCGACATCAGAATAATTTTCTTTGAGCTTCTCAAAGACAGTAGGCAACGGTTCGACGAGGAGGCCCGACCACTTTTTCTCTCGGGAGAGAGTCCAAATTATATCATAGGGATTGTTCCCCAAGTTAGCCCCTATTTGTATAAAATCAATCACGTTTTCCTCCCTATGGTGTTTATTAGTTGAATATCTTTTAAATCTTTTTCTTCGCAGCGTACTTGTTTCATGGTCTTAATCACTTCCGGGGTCGCGAACTTAATTCCTTGATAATAAAAATGGTGACCCGGGTTAACAATTACTTCGTCCTTATGCATAGGATAATACTTTGTCTCCCCGTTGTGGCACGAAAAGTCGTGAGTATTAGTCTCGATGTGGTCTCCCAGGTAAAGAAAATCAACATCTCGACACTCGCGCAACCCATATACTGAGAGTACCGCGCTAGCATCTACACAAAGCTTATCTGTTTCAACCTGATTGGTGGCGGCCCACTTCTTGAGCATTGTAAAATAGGTGTGAAAATTATTAAAGTATCTAGGATTGCAATTATTCAAAAAATTAACACTGTTGGCATTAAAGACGGACGTCGCTATTCTTAAAGTTTCCTCATGTGTATCGTTAATATGAACCGAATCATTACCAATATTATATAGCTGTCTTATCAATCGTTTTGCTTCCACAAGGGCCGACGGATCTTCCGTCTCAATCAGATATATTCTAGTGGGCTGAGGAAACTTAAAGCATTCTTTCATTTTGATCTGGGCGCCCACAAAAGAGTTCTGCCAAGCGCCGAGCCACGCTTCTCCCTCATATAACATACGAATATAATTAAAGGGGCCATAATCGGAAAGTTGAATGGCGCTATTATAAACAATAGTACTGTAATTACGAAGAACGCGTTCTACAGATCCTTCGTGACCAAATGCGGACGGGAAGAGGGTTACTACAAAGGTATTCTTTTTTAGTTTTGCATATTGAAGGGCCATGGTGTCTGCGTATTCTCTCTGAAGGCCTCCAGGCACATTAACATGGCGGTCACGCAAAAAAGCATGACTACAATCTAGCTGGCCTTCGGCAATAGGAGACTCTTTACAATAGACAGGTTTTTGATATAAAATGCTAGCCGCTGTTCTGTGGGCACCATTCAAAAGCTGACCTTCAAGAGTCGGCAGGTAAGAAATATCCGGATTAAAGCCCTCTTCTTCTATCGATATCAAAATCTTATTAAATTCGGTGACAAAAGATTCTAAATCTTGTTTGTTTGGGTTATTATATTCAGAATAGTTGTTCCACACCTTAAGATGGTGTGCATATAATTCCAGTGGAAAGTCCGAGTTTGTCCTTCGGTACTTGGCGTAGAAATATTTAGCACACAGATCAAACCTCAAAGGAGATAGGAGATCTAAAGGATTTGTGGCACACAAGCCTGTCATGTAACGTCTTCAATCCTCTGATATCGTTGCTTTTTGCGAATAACTTGGTCGGTGCGCAGCTGCAGTGGGGTGTCGACCTTATGGTCGTTAAGAGGGTTGTCATTATTATAGACATACAGAATATCAGTTATACATTTATGTCGTTCCATAGCCATTTCTAGCATGGGGAACATAAAGGCGAGATCCCAGGCCATACGATAAAACTCTCCATCCTCGTCGAGGAGGTCCTCGCGCTTAATACGCTTCCACAAGCCATACTTAAAAGTACGAAGGTGGGAAGATTGCCAGCGATAATCTCTAAAAAGAGATCCATGCACAACCTGAGGTGGGAAGGGCTGGGATCCGTTGGGGACCACGAGGCCTTTTTTTAAATCATCGAGATAGACACTCATACCAAAAGTTATAAAACACTTCTCTTCTTCATACACTTTATTAACCTTTTCGAGCACATCATATGTGTAAAGCCAATCATCGCCATCTACAGTGGCCACAATATCCTCGTTTGCGGGTTTTAGGTACTCTATACCTTCATAAATGTTTTGTAGCGCAAACTTTTTTTCAGTATTCTTAATGAGGTGAAAACGGTCATCACCTTCTATTAATTCTTTAACCACATTGTAGCTATCATCCGTAGAGATATCGTCAATAATCACACAATCAAAATTAGTATATGTTTGCTTCTTAATCGTATTAATAGTATTAGCCACCCATTTTTCTACGTTATACATGGGTACCACAATTTTAAACTTGTTCATTTATAATCCTTACAAATTCTTGCTTATATTCTTCAAAAAAATCAACCTTCTCTTTGTCAAAGACTGTCGACATAATCCACTTTATATCATTCCAAATTTCTTCATCATATGGCTTTCGATGTAGATGTACATCAATTATCTGACTGCTTAGATACTGGAATAGCGTTTCTTTCCAGAAGGTTCGGTCGATGCGGCCGTTGCGCAGACCATAATGATTAGCCCCCCTGGTAATAAGATGGCATCGATTCGGATAGTAATCACTCTCAAACAGGTTCTTTGTCAAAACGAACTCATCTAGGTTCCAGCCTGCGTCAATTTCCTTCTCATGCTGAGTTTCGTACCGATATGTTTCAGACTTATTGGTTTTTTTGAGCTTGCCAGAGAGGCACGCTTCTAAACTAGCGCGGTAGGTGCCCTCTTCAATTCCCAGCACATCTCTCCAGGTTTTAGCTTTCATTCCCACATACCCTATCTTAAGGCGAGTATAATTTGTTTCGTCCAGATCAAAAATGTGAATATCTTTAGAAAAGTCCTGTTGATTGAACCAACGACGACAGATCACAAACTTATCAATATCATCAGTTATTAGATAATCGTCATCTTCAAAAAAATCATTAGCAGCCACAAAAAGGCGAGACACCTGAGCAACATTGGCTGTTTTATACCCCTCAATGTGCTCTAGATATCCCAAGATCCCTTCCATCTTCTCTGTGGTTTGGGATACTAAGTCCATCAGTGGTTGTGGGATGTTTTTATCAATTGTGATCACATATGGATCATACCCAAGTCGTTTCCAGAAGGCGCACCAGATAGGCACAAAAAATAAATACTCAGGGTTCTCATTTACCGAAGAGATAGCATACTTTGTCATTTATTTATCCTAGCATAAATTTCTACTACTTTAAATTGCTCAACCACACAATGGCCTTTTTTTGCGCACTGGTAGTTACTGTGAAAAGAGTCGATTGCTTTCCTGCTAAAATACGGCTTTTCTTTTTGGGAAAGAAAGCTTTGTAGCGCTAGCACTTTCTTCTTATACTCATCCTCCACATTCACAAACAGATTTGGTTGCCACGACGCTTGGGTACTAGGCGTCCTATACTCTATCAGAGAAAGGGCCGTGTGGCGCGCCAGGGGCGCCCCTAAGCCATTTACGAAGCGATGCTCGAACATGGAGTCGTCTTTGGTCGGGAGGCATATAGCATCGCACTCAGAGGCCCCCAGAAATTCTGTCTCGATGTAATTAACCCATTCAGAGTCTCCGTCTTTTTCCGTAAGATAGTCACAGTCGGCAAAACAGACGGTTACGTTTGGAATATCTACCACTCTCCAGGCATCTAACACCTCTTCGACTCTGTTCCTTGCGTTTCTTCCCTGGAGGCATTTGGTCCCTCCCTTGGTCACACATAAAACAGTAAAATGAGTAGCAGAATATTTCATGATGGTGCCCAACATCCCCAACTCTACATCGTCTGGATGAGGGGACAGACACAAGACCCTATCGAAATCTAAAAATTTCATTATATTTCCTCAATCCGTTTCGTTTTGTCACAAATTAATAAATCATAGGCCGGTTTCTGGCCTACAATTATAGTATGGTGTTTACAACCCCATTTCTCTAGCTGTCGGTGTGTGAGATCGGAATAGTCTATTCCTGACACAGACCCTCGGGCTGTCCAATAAGTAATTGTATTTCCTTCATCATAAAGTCTGTTAATTTTGGTAATGTTAGAAAAATTAGGTATGGCATTTTTATACCCGAGTCTTTCTACTCCGTCATAAAAGCAAATTGTTTCATCTATATCCACATATATGTTCATAATACTATTTCTTCAAAATACCTAACTACTGTAATCTTTTTTGGGGGCGTCTCAAACGAGTCCAGATCTAAGCCTTTATAAAGGTTATAATAAAGGGAGCCATAATTCACGCCGGCTAATGTGCACATATAAGTGCCGCCCCCCAGGCGAGGATTGCATTCGATAACGACCGGATTACCAGTGCTATTTTCGCGCAGCTGAATACAAAGGGGACCCTTGAGCTGAAGGTGTTCGACCATGTCTGTCACAATCTTACTGACAACGGGGTGTCTAACGGTTCTTCCCTGTGTGGAGATCCCAGCTTTGATGGCAACCCGCTCGCGTATAACATGATTAATAATTTGAGAGCTCATATCACAAAAGACATCTACCGTATATTCGGTACCTGGGATATATTCTTGGATTATCTCTTCTTTTAGGGGAAGGACTTTTATGCCCCTGCTGCCGCTCCCCCGCACGGGCTTTATAATCATAGGAACATTGAAGGTGGCGGGTACAGGTATCTCTGTATCTTTGAGTGCTTGATAAAATTTAAACTTGTCTTGGCACGTGTTAATCGTTTCATGGGAGGAAATAAAAACAGTGCAGCCGGCCCTCTCAAATAGTTCTTTGTTCTGAGCTAATGCCTGCAGATCATGTTCTCCTGTTGGTAAAATGAAATTAACTTTATATTTTTCTACCACTTTCAAAAGAGAACCAATATAAGCAGGATCGTCCGCATAAGGAACTACCTCTTTGTGGTCGGCGAGGTACAGACCCGGCGCCAAAGGGCTGGCATCTGTAGCCACAATATGTACTGCATCCCCCAATACACGAAGAGATTTAATAAGTCCTACTGCTGCGGGGCCCCCCGATTCTGTGGTTAATACAGTGACCAATTATGATCCTCCCTGAGCAAATCTATACTGGCCGAACTTTGATTCTCTAGGAGAGAGCACCATGTTTTCAAAATTTGGTACGTAGGACGCGTCGAAACTAATAATTGTTTGCCAATCTCCATATCTCTCGTTTTTGTGTATATCAAAGTGTTGATGGCGGCCGAGCTTGTGAATTAAAATAGACAAAAGAGACTGATCGCAACGATGTTCGATACATCTTTCCTTCTCGCCATCTGGCTTTTTGACGGTAGTTTCCGGCATTGCAACTTCGGGATCCTTCATATATTCAAGGAACCGTGTGACAAATTCTATATTATCTGAGGTCTTTTTATAGGCCTGGAAGCCTGCCCAGTATTGTGGCATTAGTTCGGCATCAGGGGCGCCTATTTTTTCAAAACATCTTTTGGTAGTCCAGTATTGATTAGCAAGCCTCACGTTTGTGTAGGGCATAAATAAAGACTCGTCGACGAGGTCGTTTTCTAGCTCCGTTGTTTTGTTAATAAAACAATTGGCTGAATCAGAATAAATCATGGCATTACTATGGTTGAGCAAACAGTCGTTGATGGCATAAACTTTATAAAAAAATACTCTTGGCATCAGTGCGTGATCACAGATGGGTTGTACTTCTTGTAAAACGACCTGGCCAGGGAACATCTTGTGGAATATCTCTAGTTTTTGTGGATCGGTGTTGAAATAATAAAGATATACTCTTTGATCAAAAGAATTAATTTTATAACTATAGATAAGGTTTATGGCTTGGGGGATAAACTTTTCACTAATAACGGTGCACAAATCCATATATCCCTCCTTACTTATTTGTCATATACCATTGGATTACGTCTTTAAGACCTTCTTGAATTGTCCATTGTGGCGACCACCCAAGATCTCTTATTTTGTTTCCGGAGATTGAATATCTAACGTCATTGACACCGCGCGTTTTTTCAGGATATTCTAGTTTGTAAATAAGATCAATTCCCATTATGTTGGAGATTTCCGACGCTAATGTAAGATTATCGACCTCTACATCTGACGATATATTATATTTCTCGCCGGGGACACCTATTTCCAAAAGCATCAAGAGCGAGCATGCGACATCCTTAACATGAAGATATTTCCGTGCACCAATGTTTCCTTCTTTATCGGTATGAACAAAAACTGTTTCATTGTTTCTAAGCTTGTCAATAACGAGGGGTATAAATTTTTCATTATTTTGGCGAATTCCATACACATTCATTGTATGACTAGTAATAACTGGTATTCCGTATGTAATACAATAGGCATTACAAATTTGTTCTGCTGCTGACTTAGAGGCTGAGTAGGGGTTACACGGATTGTGTCGGTCGTCTTCGGCAAATGTTACTCCTTCTACAGCTGGGCCGAAGACTTCATCTGTGCTAAAATTTAAAAACACCTCTATTTCGGGAAGCCGGAGACGTACGTACTCCAATAGGTTAGTCGTCCCCACTACATTGTCGAGAACAAATTGAAGGGGGTTTCGGACGCTTCGATCTACATGAGATCCGGCGGCTAAATGAAGTATATAATCAATGGGCCCTATCTGCTCTGCTACATAATCATTTAGAGGAGATTTTAAGTCGTGCCAAACTATCTTAAGGCGAGATCTCCACTCAGGTTTTTTTTCAAGTATAATCTGCAGGCGCCCTAGGTTGCTGGACGTGTCGATTCTGTCCAACGAGACAATATCACAATTAGTGCTAGCTAAAAAATGTTCGATCACATGGTGGCCAATGAAGCCGGCACCTCCGGTGATCAGTATTTTTTTTTTACTTGTAGGTCTCATAAATCTCTTCTTCTTCTTTTCTCTTCCAAGAGAAGTTTTCTGGATTTGTAGAGATTCCATCAGGGTTAAAGTGGTAGATGGCTACGGGGGACGAACTTAGCTTTTTAAAGATGCTTCCTCCAGTTGCTGCTCGGAGCCACATTTCCCAATCACCGGCGGATTTATATTTATCGTTGAAAACGCCATGCTTCTCGTGAATCGACTTGCGCCACATGGGGGCTGCGTGAGGCATATTTACCATCTTTAGGCTTTCAACTGAAAATTCAGGGAAGTTATAGGCGCGGCCGTTGGCTGAGTTACTCTCCCAAGTCTCGTTGGCTTTATCGGTGATTAACATATCTCCATACACCAGGTCGACATCGGGCTCAGCAAAAAGTGCTTTGGCATGTACCTCTAGGGCGTTCGGTGCTTTCCGATCGTCGAGATTTGCATTAGACAAGAATCCTCCGGTCGACATTTCTACACCCATGTTCCAGACCCCATAAATTCCAGGGTCCTCATCAAGCCTCTTATACACAATATTATCAGGATATTTCTCTAAGTATTCGTTGATAACTTCTTCCTCGTTACCGGGTGAATTAGCATTTATAAGGATTAGCTCACACTTCTCCTCAAAAATAGTTTGTCGTGTGATATCTTCCAAAAACGGCCTAATGTAATCGTCGCCATTATAGACAGAAGTGATCAAAGAAACCTTAGGAAGATCTTTAGTCAGCACTTGCTTAACTTTTTCTCCATAAACACATTCCACAAACTGGGCGTATTGGACTTCATCTACAAACATCTCAGTGATATACTTTTGAAGGGCTACAGCTTCCTGCTTGTAGTGGCCCTCTTTCTCCAGGGCGCCGCGGAGGGCCCTTTTATAGGAAGCCTCTTTCGGAAAAGCCCACATAGAGTCCGCTTGAATAACCCCTTCCCACACTGCTTCCTGTTGTACTCGGTTTAAGTCATAATCGACACGAATCACTCGTGGAACAGCCTTTCCTTTTTTGTTGGGTTTGCAAATAAAATCCCTTTGGCCACTCCATGTAATTGTGATTAAAGGCAGCCCATTGTAGGCTGCCTCAAAAAGTGGCAGTCCCCAGCCTTCTCCGTGGCCAATATTAATAAGAGCTTTCATAGTCGGGTGTTGATATAACCACGTTAAGTTGCCTGCCGTTACCTCTCCGTGGAGCAAATAAACTTTACATTTCCGATCACGGAACCGATCTAAAATTTGGGCAAGGCGTGTAGTAGTGTGCTCTCTGTCCATAAAGCTGTCTGTGACACTGTTAGTCTTAAGGATAAGTCCAACATTCTCATTATCTCCATGTTCCTCTAAGAACCATTTAATGGTTAAATCTAGGTTTTTGCGGGGGCCCCACTGTGCTACAACCAAAAAATTATTCTCTGTGGTTAATTCAATATTAACAGGGTCGGGATCTGTGGGTCGTACGGGATATCCGACTGCTGTCACCGGAACGGTTAAACCATAATCTTTTATTTCGTTACCATCCTGGTCATGTGCATCATAGTGAGTATTTTCAAATACTTCTTTAGAGTGATTTGATACCACGATGAGGCGATCTATTGTCTCATTGGTTTTTTGTAACCATTGGGGGGCTACCTTTGTTGTCTCGATCCCAGCTGTGTATCCTATATTAACAGGCGCCAGTTTCTCAAATTCATTGGGCACTGTAATTTGGAGCGACTGATCAAAATGGCCTTTCTGCTCTGTATACATCATTGTTTTCATCATGCACGCGTCAATCCACCTTCTTTCATCGTCGTCGCTAGCTATGTGGCCGGTATTTCCCCAAGGAATGTTCATCACATAAATATCAAACAAATCTTCCCTTGATCTCAGGCAACGTAACGCAAACCTAGACTGTTCGCCATACCCTGATCGGGACAGCATAGGGGCCTTCACTAAAATCTTTTTTCTCATTAAAATGTCCTAACTTCATATGATTGATAATTGGTGCGGGAGTCCCAGGATCCGAGCTCTTCATTAATGTCAGTTAAAAGATGGTCCCACTGTTCTACAAAATTATCAAAATTAAAATTTTTCTGTGTGTAGGCTCGACCGGCGGATCCCAATTCTTTGCGTGCAGCAGGGCCCATCTCGTACATCTTGACCAAGGCATTCACAAAATCTTCTTTATTAATGCGGTCTTCATAGATATAGGGCACTTGTTGAGAACCGATAATAGCTTTGGAACTTGGTTCGATACCAATTCCGAACCAATTTTCGCCGTCAGTGACCTGATCTTGGAGGCCTCCTGTCATATTAACTATGATAGGTGTCCCACACGATAGAGATTCCAGAGTGGCAAGACCGAAGCCCTCGGCATCAGAAATGTTGATAGTAATATCGGCCATATTATAAACCATAGCTAAGTCTGCGGGTCCGACCTTCTCCTTGGAAAACAAAACTTGTCCGTCTGTAAGTCCCAATTCGTGGATAATGGCCTCTAAATCTTGGCCATGAACATCCTTAGGGTCGGTATGCATAATTAGAGTAGCCTTATCTGACCCCACTTTGTCCAGGAACTCCTTGAACCAATATATTAAACTACCCGATTGTTTACGTCGGGCATTGCGATTGTTCCAAAAACATATCAATTTGCCATCTAAATTTTTAGCTTCTTTAAAACCTCTAATTTCTTCTTCGGGTAGTGGCTTAAAAATATTTTCATCAACCGCGTGTGGGATATATGAAGAGTTTGTCTTCGGAGCGACGGTCTGAAGTATGTCGTGGGTAAGTTTTGAGATACATGCGACATGATCATTAGAGCGATAGTAGGGTATGTTAAACCGAGGATAAGGATAGTTGTCCCACACATGATAATAAACCATTGGTATGTGTGGCCTAATTTCGTGTTCAAGTTGCCACAACCAAATATAAAAACGGGGATCCGTCATAAACCAAAGAATATCGGGTCGCTGCTGATGGATCATGGACCGTACTTGATCGGGAGTACCGTAACCGTCGACCGGCCAAATAACCCAATCCTCTCCCCATTGTTCTGTTTTTTGAGGCTGGTGACTGTTATGCTTGATTGCGCCGCCGAATGACACAAACTGATATTTACCAGTTTTAAGCAGCCCTTCAATAATATATTTAGTTTGGGTTCCGACCCCCGACGGCGAAAGAGGGTGATCGCTGATCGTAAAGATCTTGATTTTATCAGACATACGTGTTCCTTATGTGCAGTGTTTAGTATTAAGCAATTTACAAGGATACGGTTTATGACAGTTTAGACGATTCTTGATGCTAAATCTTTTAGTGATATTATAGATTGCTTGATAAAGAAGTTTAAGAGCATTTTCAGTTTTTTGCTGTCCGCTCGTTACTCTAAATATTTCTACACGGTCTTTTTTAGCTGTTCTTTTTAGCAAAGCAAAGTGTGTTTCAACACTTTCCGGGTCAATATTGTGCTTCTGACAGAAAAAATGTTTATACAGTGTAAGTTGATATGTAACTAATTTCTCCGCTTTCTTTCTTGAGTTCCAGCCCCAAGAGCAGGTTTTCCAATCAAATAGGTGATATGTCTCTCCTACCTTAACGACAGCATCAACAAACCCCTTAAAGTTAATGTTGAAATCTTCAATAGGGACGTACAACATTTCTTCGGAGGAAAAAACTTCATAGTCACCAAAATATTCTTTCAAGGCGTCATCAACCTCAGCTAAAATTGCAGGGCCGGCTGTTTTCATTTGCTGGACATTCGATCCATTAAACTCGATATTTTTTTCTAGGAGCTCCTGCAGTCTTTTAGCAAAGCCAAGCTGGAACACTTCTGCCTCGTTGATATCTTCTTTTAGGAGCTTCTTCTCACATACATCGTGTATGGCGCTCCCAAAGGCTGTGTATTCATTGCCCTCGAACGGGGCAACCCTTTCGATCCATGCTTTCTTGTGATAGTGGGGGCACTGAGCCCAATCTTTTAATTCAGAATATGATATATGTTCACGCTTCGTCGTCATTAGTTATTTCTTCAATCTTTCTATATAAAACCGGAGAGATATCTCTCACCGTTCGTGGATTGTCGAGAAAATATTTCTCAAATCCGTTTGCAAAATACTCTTGAATAGAGGTGGCGCCATAGGGAGATACAAAAAGTCCCATTGTTAAATTTAGTAATGTAGGGTATCCCACTTCGTTGGCTAAAAATTCATCAAATTTTTTATTATACTCAGTATAGGAATACAACAGTGGGTTAATATAAAAACCTCTTGAATTCAGAATGCGAAATAATGTATTTCGTTTGCCCTTAAATTCATTAATCAAATCATCTGTGTATATATCTTGTGCATGCGCGGGTTCTAAAGAGTGAGCCACTTCATGAACAAAATTTTCTAGCATATCAAAGTTGGTAGGCTCTTCACAACTCATATAGATGCCGCCATTATTATAGAGAGCGTTTTTATCTCCAAGTTCCTTAAACCTTCCGATATATACTACTTCCACATTATGGAGCAACGACGCGGGGATGATTTCAGCGGCGTCCGTACAAAATTGTGGGATCTCTATGGCTTCATCTGGCGGTTCCACCACAAAAACTGGCGTATTGTGAATATAATATTCCATTATTTTTTCTTTTGAACGCTTTCAACATCAGTTAGGGCTTGTTCATACCCACGCAAAAAATTCTCCTCTGCAATGGCCATTAAAAATTCAGGGAATTCTGCGGCAAATACCTCTACTGCCATATCAACTGTAACTTCTTCTTCTGACAGAAGGCGGTTACCGATATAATTAACGATTAGTTGCTTGAGGCCTGTGGTATCTTTAATAGGGCTGTTCAAGTCCGGGTTTTCTAGTTCCATGTTTTCTCACTCACAAATTTTCTGCAGCAAATGTTGCTACCTTAGATCGTTCACCCCTATGGAGTGTAACGTGGGATGCTAGCTCAAATTTCTTAAACTTCTCGACGGCATGTGTCAGTCCATTGGACGTTGCATCGATATAAACATTATCGATTTGTTCTACGTCACCGGTCAACACGATTTTAGTACCCTCTCCCACTCTTGTTATTATAGTCTTTAATTCGTGAGCTGTCAAGTTTTGTGCCTCATCTATTATAATAAAGGCATTAGAGATTGAACGACCACGAATATAAGTCAATGCTTCTATCTCTATTGTACCCTTTTGCATATAAATGTCAAGGGTTATTTTATCATTTCCCATTAAAAACTGCAAGTTGTCTTGGATTGGCATTAACCATGGGGTCATTTTCTCTTCCAAGCTCCCTGGCAGGAAGCCAATGTCCTTTCCTAGGGGCTGTACGGGCCGTGAGACGATTACGCGCGTGTATTCTTGTGTG
>TARA_R110001583_G_scaffold192029_1_pt1 | contig 58264 bp, 63 predicted proteins | sample TARA_R110001583 | Tara Oceans TARA_R110001583 (sample SAMEA4398432) | marine metagenome | biome: Polar Biome; feature: [MES] marine water layer (ENVO:01000295) within the mesopelagic zone...; material: water (ENVO:00002006), including particulate matter (ENVO:01000060) such... | reverse complement strand
CTCGAGCCATTGGTCACCGCAATATCAACAAGCGGCAACGGAGCCGCTTGGGCTTGAAGGCTGGCGAGGTGGGGGTGCTGGTGGGTACCAACCGTCGCATTAACGGCCGCTGGCAAGGCCGTAAAGGGATGTGGCAAGAGCAGGGCACAGAGCATATGGAAGCTAACCCTTTCCTGTGGCCCGCTATGCAGCAGCATCAAAGTGGCGTGCCCGGACGTTTCTACAAAGGGCTTTCCAATTATCTGGATAGACAGCGCACCAAAGGGGCCATTACGTGATTGATAGCATCATTACCGCACTCAGCGCCGCAGGCATTACCGCAGCCCCCAGCAATGAAGCCGATCCCAGTCGCGCCGATACAGTGCCTGGGTTGGTTGCATTGGTAGATCCCGTTGTCAGCAGCGCTCTATGGCCGCTCAACCTTCCGGCGGATGCCCCCGGCACTAACGGCGTTTACAACCTGGCAGGGCAAAGCGGCATCGAGGTAGACGGCTATCGCCTGGGGCGAGTCGACACCTACGTACTCAGCTTGCGGTCACCTGAGTTCGACCCGCTGCGCACCATGAGCACACAACTGATTGAGCGTGTCGCCGCGCAAAGTGGCAGTGAAGGGTGGGAGATTACCGACGCCGCCACCGATTATGAGTACGACCAGCGGCAATATCGTGCCCACTTCGAGCTACAAGCCACCAGTCTCGCCATGTCCGCGCCCGCACTACCTGCCGCCTTTGTGCATCCAGTACAAGCCACGGTCACGCCCAATGGACTGGAAACCATGCAGGTACGTCAGACGGTCAGCGAGCATATCGCAGTCGTTCTTGTGGCCGAGCAAGCTGAAGTAGTGATGAAACGAAAAGCCATAGAGGGTGCACTGCTTGGTCTAAACAGCTCACCTCACGGCGTCGCTCCTCTGGAGTACGCAGGGGGGCAGCGTGTGGCGGTTTCCGGCAGCCACGTCTATTGGCGTGAGCTCTACCGATATGACCGCTTGATTCGCGGCTGATTAAAACCCTGTCCCATCCACCCGCTGAACGCGGTTTTTTTATGCCTGGAGGATCCCCCATGCCGAGCAATGGAGGCCGCTACGTCATTCGTGACGGTAAGCGTGAGCTAGTGCAGCGCACCAAGCCCACAGCCACAAAGTACGCGAAAGCGCCCAATTCAAACCCAGCTACCGCACCGGTTAAAAACGAAAAGGCTGCACACAAGGCCACCAAGTCAGCCATGCAAGAGGTGAAAGATAATGAGTGATGGAAAGAGCTGGCGAATCCTGACCGTCGCCGCCGTCGTCGAGGAGGAGTACGGCGTTACCCCCGAAGATCTATCTGAAGCCGTTTACTTTGATGTGATGACCAGGGAATCACCTGGTGTTTACCAAGGCGATACCGCCGAGCGTGAAAGGGTTCGTCCAGGCTTTGGCAACTATGAACAGATCAACGTGGCGCCCTATGCCACCCGACAAATCCGTGTGCCGTATTCCGGATCTGGAACGCCAGGTGTGCCGCCTTCCTTCTGGCCGCTCATGTTGTGCAGTGGACACAGCGAAACCATCGATCTTACCGAAGGCAATGAAAAGGTCATTTACGAGCCGGTATCCAGGAATTTCAGTTCTGTGTCGCTGCTATGGTGGTCGGATAATGACGAGCTGCAGGTATTGCCCGGTGTGCGCGGTACCGTCACACGTACTACTGACGCCAAGGCTATGCCGTACTTTGATTTCAGCGTTACCGGCCTGTATCAGCGGCCAAGGCTTGAAGCTCCGCCAGCTGGCGCCTCGAAAGCTCCACAAGCAGGCGAGCTCCCCATTAACAAGCAGAACAGCACGTTCACGTTGTTCGGCTACCAGGCCCGCATGCAGTCCTGGTCGTTCGATATGGGTGGTCAGGTTGAGCACCGAAACCTCGTCAACTACGAAGGGGTTCATATCACCGATCGCCGCGCCTCAGGCCAGGTCAACATTGAAGCGCCACGCATCGATGAGTTCAATATTTTTGAGAAGATTGAATCCCATAACGGCACCGTGATTGAGCCTGTGACCTTTACCCAGGGGAATACGCTGGGGAACATCATTGATTTTGAAGCGAACCGCGTGCAGCTCTCGAATTTTCAGGAAACAGAAAGCCAGGGGTTAACCCATAACACCATGGATACACGCCTGTTGCCTGCGGATACCGGAGACGCCGATTACCGCTACGTTTTCCGCTAACTCCTAAACAAACCATTAACACCATAGACCTCGTCGCCCCACGGGCGGCCTCATTGTCAGCACCACGAAAAGGGGCACACCATGTCATTCAAAATTACCGATGCTGAATCCATTACGGTTCCCGTGCCTTACACAGATCCCTTGAAAGGTGCGAGAGAGTTCAAGGCCACCTGGAAGCTGCACCCTTGGAAAGAGTACCGGGCTATTGTGGATGCGCAGCAGGCGGGTCAAAAAACCGATGAAGACCTTCTGGAAGACCTAATCGCCCTGGAAGGAATCAAGGACTCCGAATCAGGTGAGGAGATCAAACACTGTCAAGAGCTGGTTGACGCAGCAATGAGCGTGACGTTCATTCGTCGCCCGCTGATTCTGTCATGGTTTGCTGCACAAGAAGGGCGTAGTCAGGCCGCGGCAAAAAACTAACCGGCGCTGGTCAGTGGTGGGCCAGTGGCCCGGCGCCCAGGGATCAACGGAAAAAAGACGCGGATCGCTGGGGGTTGAAGAATGCCGACATACCCGAAGCGCCCAAACATTACGAAGTATGGGAAGAACACTGGCCAGCGCTGGAACTTTTTCTCGCCATGCGCACCCAGTGGCGCACGGCCACAGGCATGGCAGGCGGGCAACGCCTTGGGATCGACTACACCTCGCTCTATGGCCACCCCAAATTTGCCCACCTGGATTACGACGAGCAAGACAAACTGCTCGCGCAGATCCAGCACATCGAAGCGGGCGCGCTCGCAGCGTTTAATAATCAAAGCCACCTAGCCGAGCAGGAAGCGGAGCAGCAGGCTCAGGTAACGAAGATCATCGAGAAACGTACCGAGCTGCGTTACCTGCAGGAAGAGCAGCAACGCAACAACGTGCGAGTGCTTATGAAAGTGATGGATCTGCCGGCCAACAGGAGTGATGGGGTGTTTGTGGCGAGTAGTTAATAGTACTACCCATGGAACATTTAGCCGACGTGGTAGTAATCAAGCACCATAAATTGGGCTGGATGGTGCTCAGCACTAAGTTCTTCACTGGCTTTAACTCGTTACAGTCCAACTAATTAGTAATGCTGCTTTGGTCGCGGGTGAAATTACTAAAGCGCTTTAAACCCAATCGATTTATGGATTCTGAAATGATGATGCATTGAGGCGGGTTCTTGGTCGGTAGTCTGACGTTATCGCTACGGCTAAGATCGATGGAAAAAACAAACCTCCGCCGAGGGGCAACTCGGCGGAGGTTCTGATCAATTCCCCATGAATGAGCATGGAGACGATGTATGGATAATTATAGGCGTAGTGGCGGCAAAACGCGACTGCGCGTAGGAGGTCGCATGTCTGAGAAAGGTGCAGATAGAGCCGGGTTGCTTCTATCAGTTGCAGCCAATATTGCGGCAATTTTGATAGGAGCTGCTGCTTTAGTCGCAGCCATAGGCTGGGCTATTTGATGTAATGGAGAGAATGACCCATTCATCATTTTATGAATGCATGGATTGGAAGGCTAGGAGATCACTGCTATGTTAAAAAGTAAGTTTAGGTCGTTTGCACCCAGTATAATTTGGTGTAGGATGAGCTTCCTCAAGGAATATGATTTTATAAAGATTGCAGCGAAAATTGCTTAAGACACTGATATTAAATAGGAATATGGCCTCTATCTGAGGGCGAAGAAATGAAAACTATCCAGAAGACCAGTATTGGTTTTGCTATTGGCATGCTGACAAGCTTGGCAAGCGGCGTTGGATCAGCTTCAACAACAGTTGTAGATCTCAATACATCAAGAACTACTGTTGTTCAACAGTGTTATTCTGCAGCTAAAACAAGGCGCTATACTGCTTTTTATGAGTCAGTCCGACGCAGTGCTCATAGGGCTCATCGGTTAGCGCAGCTGTATGAGGCTGATGCATATCGGCTGTCTCAGCTTGAAAGCGGCGTGATAATCGATAGTGAGCCTTACACAGGTATGGTTCATTCTCTACGTGAAGTTGAAAATCAGATTAAAGAAATTCTACAAGATGTTGACCCCGCTTTTGCGAAAGAAGCCGGTTTGCTCGAGTTGCGCAGGAACTTAGCACTAGCTCGCTCCAATGCAGTAACTGCTGAGCGCATGGCATGGCAGACTTCGGCGGTACCTGAAATTTCCGAAGGTAAAACCTCTGGAGAAGCATTAGCTGCAGCCGCTGAGTACATTACAAATAGAATTGTATAAACGGGTGGCGAATGAGGTCTGGTTCAAAAAAGCACGTAGATGTTTCTTTTCATCCCAAAACGAAACATCTGTTTGAAGAGTTTTCAAGAGATTTTCCAGACCTTCTTGCAAGCTTGGAGACTGATTTCACCGATTATATGATGTATATAATTGGTAAATCTGATTACATACCAAACAGATTTGGTAAGTTCGAGCCTTATAGAAAACCTAACGTCATTGCCTCATCTGGGCTAATGCACATACATATTTGCGTGCCTCCTCGTACAGGATTCACTTCAAATTACCTTGCGCAAAGAGTATGCCGCATAGATGAGCCGCATGCAGATGCTGCATTGGTGTATGCGCAGCATGCATATGATGAAGAAAAATATTGCATTTTGGCTCTTTTATATCCTCATGCGCATGCTAAGGGAAATGAAGACGATTTGATTCAGTTTTTAGCGCGATTAGCGCGTGAGTTTAGGGAAAATTAGTCTTGTATATATAAACACTATAACCCCGCCCAAGCGGGGTTTTTAATGCCCGGTCACTAAACCCCTGTAATTCCAAACAGGCCAACCGACCCCCTTTAGAAGCAACCGCAACGCCACCATAATAGACAGGCAGCTTGACGCCTGCGCCTTCATGGGCCACCATTCTATTACCGCTGCAAAATCAGTGGTTCGGGTTTGGTCGCTCGATTTGTAGAAGGCGCAGCAATAGCGCTCAACAGCGCTTTTTTTATGCCTGTTATGGCGGGCTGCGTGGGGACACCTTCGGGTGTGCCGGTTTCCTTCTACACCGGTCGACCAACCCTGCGCAGTTCGCCTCCATCTTTTTGGTCGAAGTGGTGGCGAACCTTCATTTAAGTAGAAGGGGATCATCATGACAGCTGTTGCCACTACCCAGATTACCGCTAACCCTGAAGCCTTTATTAAAACGGTTCAGGGCGCTTTGCGTACTACGTCACTTAAAGTTGCCGAGGCATTCGGCAAGAACCATCGTGACGTGCTTCGCAAGATTGATAACCTCGATTGCAGCCATGAATTCGCGTCAGCGCATTTTTGCGCTCACGAAGAAACCATTCAGGCTGGCGCTGTTAAACGCCGCTCCAAAGTAGTTGAAATGGACAAAGACGGTTTCATGTTCTTGGTGATGGGCTTCACCGGGCAGAAGGCAGCCCAAGTGAAAGAAGCCTACATCAACGCTTTTAACTGGATGTCCGAGAAGCTAGGTCGCACCGTAACACCCGACGAGCGTGCAGGCCTACGCGCTGCCGTCACCATGCTCACCACCAAACGCGGCTTAATGCACAGCGCCGCCTACTGCCTGGTGCATCACCGGTTCAACGTCGATCACATCGATGAGCTAAGCCCCGAACAGCTGCCGGAAGCGGTCGAGTACATTCACCGGATGGCGCTGGAAGGTGATTACCTGGGCAAGCAAACACTGCCCGCACCCGTAGCGGAAACCATTGACTACCCGCTAGCGCGGAAGTGGCAAGATTGGCAGGAGCATCAACTGGTGGGCATGGACGCCATGTACCACTCAGACATTCGCCGCCTGCTAACGCAACTCGCCGAAGCTTCCCGCACCGGTGCCGCCATCAAGGTGAACAGCATCGCCAATGTGCAGGAAGAATTTAAAGCGCTCACGCACCTCTGCTCGATGAACGGCATCAACAAACGCGGGGCCCAGGAAAAGCTGGCGCACCTAGAAAGCCTGGTAGCCTCGCTCGCCAAAACCACCGGCTGCCTGCAAAACACGCTGGCGCGGTAAGCCTTAAGTAACCTACAAGGCCCGCCGTGCGGGCCAATAAATGACTGGGCCCTAGCTGCCCAGGCATAGCCCGTGGATTAATTATACTGGAGCATTACCTTTGATTGGTTTAGCTTTACCTTGGGAACGAGGGAGGGCATATGAAGCCACAAGAGCAAGCCAAGCATTGGATTGAGCGCTATTCATTTATTCTCGACACAGAGACAACCGGCCTGGAAGATGACGCGGAAGCCTGCGAAATATCGATCATCACCACGGAAGGCGAAGTTCTATTCGATGAAATTATCAAGCCCAGCAAGCCGATAGGGCGAACGGCCATGGGTATCCATGGCATTCGCAATATGGATATAAAGGATAAAGCTGGCATCGAGGCGCACGCGGATGTACTCCGAGCATTTCTAGAGAATCAAACAATCGTGGTTTATAACGCGGCATACGATAAACGGATTATTGAAAACACCTTTATGGCAGCAGGGCTTGAGCCACCTAAAAACGTTACCTGGCAGTGTGCGATGCTGGCATATGCTGAGTGGCGCGGCCACAATTCGAGCAAAACCGGGTGGAGATGGCATAAGCTGACCGATGCAATGGAGTATCACCAATTAGCGTTTAGTGGCATGGAACACAGAGCTCTGCCGGATGCAAAAGCCACTCTGCAAATTATCAAGCTAATGGCTGGTCGAGATGATCTCAATTTCCTTACAAATGCAAAGCCCAAAGTGTTTAGTGCAGGAATCGAAAGAAAAGCAGCAACTGAAGAGACTAGCGTCGCTGATGAGCCATCACCAAAACCACTAATTACGCCACCACCCAAGCAGGATAATATATTAGGCTACCCAAAGTGGGAGTGGGCAATAGCTGGAACTATACTGTTTGTTATATTGATATTTATCTTGGCAGGTTAAATATTGATTATTCATTTAATGTGAAAGTGACTTTATGGCTATGTTAAGTAGTGAGAAGGGATAAGTATGAAAAAGTTGATAGCTTGCATGTCCGTGGTCGCGTGCATGTTTCCGGTATTCGCATCCGCCCAAACCATTAGCGAATGCCGTGACCGACAAAAGTTAACCGAGATGGCTATGGAGGTCAGAGATCGTGTAAGTAATGGCGAATCAGAAGACAGCTTGCTGATGTGGGCGGGTAATATTGAAGCCCCAGGCCTACAGGCCGCGGCCTATAAAGCCATTGAGGCGTACACGTTTCAGTATGCCCCAGGAAGCATTTCCCAAGTGGTAACGGTCATGGGTTATATGTGTAGTAAAACGTACAGACCATGATCTAAAAAGTAGACAATCATCCAGCCCGCCAAGTGCGGGCTTTTTTGTGCCCGTTATTTAAGGTTGCCCCATGGCTCAGAACTACAAAACCGGCTTGATCATTACAGGCGATGCGAGTGGCGGTATCCGGGCCATCAAAGCCACGGATGACGAGCTGGCTAAGTTGAACCAGGGCTTTGATCGTGGCTCTCGCCGAAGCCAGCAGTTCAACCGAAATGTGAATGCCACCAGCCAAGGGCTGACAGTGCTGCGGCGGGCTGCTGCGCCCATTGCTGGCGCTATTGCAGGCATGTTTGCCGCCAACACACTGCAGAACCAGATCAACTGGGGCGATCAGCTGCAGAAAACCAACCTCCGCATTGGAGCAAGTACCGAAGCGCTCAGCCAGTACAACTATGTTGCCAGCCTATCGGGGGTTGAATTTGGTCAATTGACCACAGCCTGGCAGCGTCAAACACGTCGTATCGCCGAGGCCGCGCAGGGTACCGGAGTCGCAGTAGCAGCACTGGATCGGCTTAACCTGAGTGCCCAGGAACTGAACCAGCTGGCGCCGGAAGAGCAATTCGAGCGTATTGCTGCTGCCATGCAGGGGGTGGAAAACAGCAGCGAGCGCGTGCGCCTAGCCCAGCAGCTTTGGGATAGCGAAGGCGTGAAGCTGATCCAGATCGTCAATTCCGGTACTGATGCGATTTCCGCCATGCGGGCCGAAGCGGACGCGCTTGGGTTGACGATCAGCCAGGAAACCGCCAATGCGATGGCCACCTATAACGATGAGGTGGCCCGCCTGCAGTTCGCCGCCCAGGGATTGAGCCAGGCCATTCTGTCGCAACTGGTACCCACGTTAACCGAAGGACTTCAACGCACCAATGAATGGGTAAATGAACTGGGTGGTGCAGAAGTAATCGTTGGCCACCTGACAGATGGTGCCACCGTGCTGGCTGCACTCATGGCTGGCCGTTACGCAGGAGCAATGGCTACAGCCACAGCCTCTAAAGTGGCCGCCATAAGGCAGGCAGTGCTTTACCAGGGTGCGCTGGCGCGCATGGCGGGCGTCAGTAGAACAGCAGCAGCTGGGCAAATAGCATTGGCGGGTGCTACTCGTACAGCGACCAGCGCAATGGCTCTGGTAGGTGGCCCAGCTGGCGCGGCTGTCCTGGCTGGTTTAGCGATTTATTCTTTCCGTGAGGAGCTGGGGTTAGTTCAACCCGAAATTGAGGCATCCGCTGATCGTGTGGCAGAGCTGACAGGGCGCATTGATGACATGAGCCGTGCCGTGGTTGAAAACCGAATCTCTGATCTCACCGCAGACCTTGAGCAGCTTAAAACGTCGTTCATCGAAGTGACTGAGATTGGCAGTGCCGCCGATACTCAGAGAATAAGCGGCAGTGGGGTTTTGGGAGTTGCTCCGGGTGAAACGGGACGCCAGGGCCGCGCCATCCAACGTGCTGAAAATGGCGTTGTTGAAGGGATACATAGTCCTGAAACCCTGGCGGAAATAAAGGCGCACGAAGAAGCTCTGGAGAATCTGCAGAACCGTTTTGAAGCATTGGGCAGCGCTTCCATTACGATCCCGCCTATTGTCCATGACAATGAAGATGCATCGAAGGCCGCAGCGAAGGCAGCCGAAGAGGCTGCTCGGGAGTATGAAAAATTCCAAACCAGCGTTCAAACCCTCCAAGACAAGCTGTTTCCCCTCGAAGCAGCGCAACGCCAGTACCGTGAAGAGCAGGAGCTTATCGTACTTGCGCTGGCGCGTGGGGAAATCGGCATCGTTCGCTATTTGGAATCGATGGAGCGACTGGAAACTAGCACGCGCTCAGCGAAAAACGTCAGCGACGCCTATGGTGTTAGCGCGCAACAGTCGGCCAGTCAGGTAAACCAGGCTGCACAGGATCTAGGCTTTGCCTTCGAGAGTGCCTTTGAAAGCGCCACTATTCAGGGTGAAGGGCTGCGCAGTGTGCTGGGTGGCATCGCTGAAGACATTGCTCGAATTACGCTACGCCAGACCGTCACCGCCCCCATTGGTAACTGGGTAAGTGGCGCCGTGGGCGGGTTGTTCGGGGGATCGGGCGAGTCTATTGCTGGTGGTTTCTTATCTCAAATTGGTGGCTATGCCGATGGTGGTTACACCGGCGCTGGCGGAAGGCTTGAACCGGCGGGCGTAGTCCACCGGGGCGAGTTCGTTGTTCAGAAACGCGTCGTTGAGCAACCTGGCGTACGTCCAATGCTTGAGGCATTAAACCAAGGTGTGGCGGCTCAGTTTGCCAACGGTGGGTATGTGGTACCTGCGTTACCCCCTGCATTACCGTCATTGGGTATCGGCCGTGGTTATGCGGATGGCGGTTATGTAAACGCCCCCGGGCCAGCCAACCTTGAGCAATTCAACCAAACCCATAACAACAGCAGCCAAAGCGTATCGCTTAGCGTCAGCGTGCCCGTTACGGTACAGGCGGCTCCCGGTATGAATCAGGAGCAGGCCCAACAGCAGGGACAAGCGATTGGTAAATCGGTAGAGGGGGCAGTCGTTCGCGTACTGCAAAGAGAACTGCGCCATGGCGGCATTTTGCATAAGAGGTGAGCGTGAGTATTGAAACCCTGCCCGATATTCCGCCGGATTATGGCTTAGAGCCCCAAGTTGAGTTTCGCGTAGATACCGTCAACTTTGGCGACGGCTACAAACAGCGGGCACCCAGCGGGATTAACAGCGTTAGCGAAAACTGGCGGGTGTCCTGGTCGCTGCTGAATCGTGATGAATACGACCAGCTGTATCCGTTCCTGCTAAGCCGTAAAGGCGTCACGCCCTTTATGTGGCAGGCACCGTGGGAGAGCGCCCCGCGCAAATACGTTTGCACCCAGCTCAGTGGCCCGCGGCCAACCTCCGCCATGTTTGCTTCAATCAACGCCACCTTCGAAGAGGACTTCACGCCATGAGCCAGTTGATTGCCCGTGAATCCCAGCAGCTGCAGCAAGACGCCATCGTGACGCTCTTCGAGCTAGACGCGACCCGCTTTGGAGAAGGGGTGCTGCGCTTTTGCCCGGCACCTGTGGATGGTGGCCCCGCGATGTTTAACGGCTACCAGTACCAGCCGTTACCCATTCAGGCCGATGGTTTTGAATGGAGCGGGCAGGGCACGTTGCCAAGGCCAACGCTCAGCATTACCGCGATGCAGCTGGCGTTCTTAAGCCTGGTGCTAAGTGCGGATGATCTAGTAGGCGCGCCGTTCAAACGACTTCGCACTTACCGCAAGCATCTGGACGATGGCGACGATCCGGATGCTGAGGCGCTGTTCCCTGTCGATCACTACACGATCGAGCGCAAACAGGCACAGAACCGTACCGCGATTACGTTTGAGCTATCGGTAGAGATGGATCAGCAAGGCCGCAAAATTCCTGCCCGGCAGGTGCTGCGGGATAGCTGCACGCACCGTTACCGCTGGTGGGATGGCACCCAGTACCGCTATGAGGGTGTGACGTGCCCCTACGCTGGGACTGGCGAATGGGAGCCCAGCGGCAGCGCTGCAGATCCTGGCGATGATAAATGCGGTAAGCGGCTGAGTGATTGCCGCTTACGCTTTGGGCAAAACGGCGTACTGCCAACCCGCGCCTTTCCTGGTGTTGGCCGAGTGTGAGGTGATTTATGGATAAGCAAACCATGCAAGAGATTGCTCAATTGCAAAATGTGCGTGAAGTGTTAGTTCAAGAGTTGCGCCCTGGTGGTCTTCTCCACCAGGGCGATAAGCCCCGCTAGTCTAAAAGAACTTTATCGCGCGCCTCCTCCAGGCGTCTCAGTAGCTCTGCAACACTAATTTCATCAAGGTCGCTGGGTGTATCGAACGAAACTGCTAGGCTGGCTTCCTTACCTTCTATGATGTATCTGCCTTCTATAAAACCACCGTGTTTCATGACATTGACGGAAAAGCTCGCTAATACCCAATTGCTCATTAGTCTCTCCAGCTTAGTGTGTTGAGCTTTTAATGTAGCAGTGAAAGCAATACTTCAAAGGTGGCGAATGTTTACCCAATACGCTGAACAGATCCGCGCCGGCGCGCTGGCGTCATATCCTAATGAAGCCGTGTGGCTGATTACCACCGCCGGATGCCACCAGGTGGAGAACGTGGCCACCGACCCAACCGCCACCTTTCGCGTCGGCAAGTTGGAGATGGTCACAGCACAAGCGGCCGGGCTGCTGGCCGTGGTGCACAGCCACCCCGATTACCCCGACTGCCCAAGTGAAGCCGATATGCGCGGGCAAATCAGCAGCGGTGTGCCGTGGGGCATCGTGGCCACCGATGGCGAGCAGACCACGCCAATACGCTGGTGGGGGCATGATGAGCGCCCGCCGCTGGTAGGGCGCGGTTTTGTGCATGGCATCGCGGATTGCTACGGGCTGATACGTGACTACTACGCAGAGAGTCACGCCATCACATTGCCCGAGTACCCACGTTCCTGGGAGTGGTGGCGAAACGGACAGGACCTTTATCGTGATGGCTTTGCCGCCGCGGGCTTTCGCATGATCGAGCAGAGTGAAGTGCGTCCCGGTGATATGTGGCTTGCTCAGCTGCGCAGCCCGGTTCCCAGCCACGGCGGTATTGTGCTCGAGCACGGCCTGGCACTGCACCACCCGTGCGGGCGCCTGCCGGTCGATTCATCGCGGCTGTCAGTGCGTGAGCCGATTGGCCGCTGGCTGCCGTATATCACTCATTGGTGTCGACATAGCGAGTTAGATGGATGATTGAATGTCACTTGCACGGTTCCCTAAAGGCTCGCTTCGGCGGGCCTTTTTCATTAGCGGTGCGCGATACCGCCGAAGCGGTGCGCGCCCTGTGTGCTCAGCTGGCGGGCTTTCGTGACGCGTTAACGCAAGGGCAGTGGCAGGTGGTGCGCGGCAATGTGGAAACCGGTACCGCCCTCGATGAGCAAGCGCTTGGGCTAGCGTTGGGACATGCCGATGCCTTGCACCTTATGCCAGCGATCGAGGGTGCTGGTAGCGATGGCGTAGGCAAAGTGTTGGCCGGCGCCGCGCTAATTGGTGCGAGTTTCCTAGTACCCGGCGCAGGTGCCTTCGGCGCGGGGATCATTACCCAAGGCGCCGTGGCTGGCCTAGGCGTGAGCCTCGCTTTGGGCGGTGTCTCAATGATGCTAGCCCCGTCCCCCCAAAGCAATTTCAACGAACGCGAACGGCCCGACCAGCGGCCCTCGTTTCTGTTTGATGGCCCGGTGAATACATCCACGCAAGGGCTGCCCATGCCCGTGATCTACGGGCGCATGAAAACCGGCAGCATCGTGATTAGCGCGGGCATGACCGCTGAGGAGCTAGACGCATGAGCGATCCGACAATGGATGAGGCTTATCAAGCGGATGTTACGGCGTCACTGTATGGGGAGGGTGGCGGCGGTAAAGGCGGTGGCGGCGGTAGCCAGCGCACGCCGCAGGAAGCGCCTAACACCTTGCGCTCTACTTCCAAGGCTCGCCTCATTGATGCCATTGGCGAAGGCGAGATTGTTGGCCTGGTCAATGGCCTGAAGTCGGTTTATCTGGATGACACGCCGCTGCAGGACGAAAGCGGCGAGTTCAACTTTCAGGGCGTCACCGTTCACACCCGCAACGGTGAGCCTGACCAGGCGCACATCCCCGGCTTTCCCGCGGTCGAAACCGCCAACGATGTCTCGACCGAGGTGACCCAAGAGGTGCCCGTAGTACGCACCGTGGGTAACCTGGATGCAGACGCGGTGCGTGTGACCGTGCAGCTACCCGCGCTGAATGAGCAGAACACCACCAATGGCGACCTGGTAGGTGCATCCACCACGGTGGCCATTGATGTGCGCCCCAACGGCGGCGCCTGGGCAGAGCGTAAGCGTGACACCATTGCGGGTAAAACCACCAGTCCTTACCAGCGCACCTATCGCATCGACCTAGACGGTACCGGCCCATGGGATGTGCGCCTTCGCCGTATCACGGCAGATAGCGACGCGGCCACACTGAACAACGCTACCTACTGGGCAACGTTCACAGAAGTCATCGATGCCAAACTTAGCTACCCGGACACCGCCCTGGTAGCCCTTGAGGTCGACGCTCAGCAGTTCGGTAACCAGATCCCCGCCCGAAGCTATGACGTAAAGGGCTTGATCCTACGCGTACCGGATAACTACGACCCAGAAACACGAGCCTATACAGGCTTTTGGAGCGGCAATTTCAAGCTGGCATGGAGCGATAACCCCGCCTGGTGTTACTACGATCTAGCGACCAAAACCCGCTATGGCGCAGCATTGGCGAACGTCGATAAGTGGGCGCTGTACCAGATCGGTCAATACTGCGATGAGCTAGTGCCGGACGGCTTCGGCGGGCAAGAACCGCGCTTTACGTTCAACACCGTGCTCGCCAGCCAAGAGGAAGCGATCACCGCGCTCCACACGCTAGCGAGCGCCTTCCGTGGCATGACGTACTGGGGCACCAATACGGTCATGCCCGTAGCCGATATGCCCGCTGATCCAGTGAAGCTGGTGACGCCTGCCAATGTGATCGATGGCGAATTTGTCTACGAGGGTACAGGGCTAAAGGCGCGCCATAGCGTTGCGCTGGTCAGCTATAACGACCCCAACGACAACTACCGCCAACAAGTAGAAGTTGTTGAGGACGCCGATGCCATTGAGCAGTACGGCTGGCGGCCGCTGGAAATTAACGCCGTGGCGTGTACCTCCCGTGGGCAAGCGCACCGATTGGGTAAGTGGACGCTAGCAAGTGAGCGCGCCGAAACCGAAACCGTCAGCTACCGTGCTAGCTTGGATCATGCCGATGTTCGTCCCGGCGACATTATCAGCGTATCCGACCCGACCACGGCAGGCGCCCGGCTGGGTGGTCGCCTAACCCAAACCGGCACTGGCACGCTAACGCTCGACAAAGTGCCCGAGCAGGCCAGCGGTTCGAACTGGTTCCTGGATGTGATGCTGCCCAGCGGTGCGGTGGAGCGCCGTGCTGTTTCTGCTTTTAACGGCGATGCCGTGACACTGGCTAACCCGCTATCAGCAGCCCCCATAGTGGGCGGGGTGTGGATCCTCTCCAGCCAAGCTGTTGAGCCGCGGCGTTTTCGCGTGCTGGCGAATATTGAAGAGTCAGCCCGTTTGTATCACATCACCGCGCTGGAGCATGACCCGACCAAGTATGGCCGCATTGAATTAGGGCTAGATCTACCAGAGCCGGACTACTCGCTGCTGCCTTCTGGCCCAGTGGTCGCGCCCTACAGCATTACCGCTCAAGCGTTTACATACCTAGCGGGCGGCACAGAACACCAAGGGCTAACGATCAGCTGGACGCCCAGCGATGACCCGCGCGTATTGCGCTACATCGTGGAAGTGCAGGGGCCTAGCGACCTGCGTTGGCGCACGGTGTACACCGAAACCGGCACCAGTATTGATTTGCGTGATGTAGAGCCTGGGCAGTGGATGATTCGCGTGCGCGGCGTAACAGGTATCGGCACCGCATCCCTTTGGGCGGCGCTGACCACTAATATCTCGGGCCTGTTACTCCCGGTGCCGCCGGACAGCGTAGAGATTGATGTAGGTACGTTCACGATCACGCTACGCCCGCGTGGCGCTTACCCTGGCCAAATGTGGGAGTTCTGGCGCAGCAACGTAGCGCTGACGCTTGGGCAGATCACCAGCAACGCCGTGCGGCTGACCGTATCCACGGACCTTACTGACACCGAGCTTAACCCTGGCACCGACTATTACTACTACATCCGTGGCACCAATGCTTACGGTGTGAGTAGCTGGTACCCAGTGCAAGCCACTACCGAAATGACGCCTGACAAAATCCTGCAGGTGTTGAGCGATCAGATACGGGAGGAGCATTTATACAGCGTACTCGGCGAGCGCATCGATAAGATCGACGGACCTGAAACCCTTGACGGCTCAGTAGCCCAGCGCATCGCCGCCGAAGCGGAACAGCGTGGCGTTGAAGTCGAAGAGGTGCGCGGCGAGTTGATCGACGGCTTTGAAGCCGAAGCCCTGGCCCGCGCTCAAGCCATCGCTGACGAAACCGAAAACCGCACGGTCGCTATCACCAATCTCAGCGAATCGGTGGAAAGCGAGTTCGGCCTGCTGGGACTAGAGATCAACGCCATTGCCGCGGCGTACGATGCAACGGCAGCGTCTATCTACACCATGACGCAGATTCGCATTGATGATCAGGAAGTCGTTGCGACACAGATAAATCAGCTGAGCGGGCGCGTTGACGATAACGATGCGCTGATACTCAACGTTCAGCAGACGACAGCGAATCAGTACAGCTCGCTGGCTACCCAGGTGGGCATTCTATCTGCTCGTCTCGATGCGCGACCATCGCTCAATAGCGGGTTTGAGCCGGGTGCTGATTTTGACGCATGGAGCGCGACCAGCGGCAACGCGATCACGGCACAGACCAGTGGCGTGTATAGCGGCCTGCAGTCTGCATTGGTGACGTCTAGCACTGCAAGCGCAAGCCCAAACACTGGCGGCGTGCGTCACCTCATCGCACCGGAAACCGCCACGGAGTTTGCAGGCTATGAGATTCGCCTTGCCGTTTATGCTAAGCAACCAGATAGCGGCGCATCTACTGAGTTCGCCCTGGCGTATCAAATTGCAGGCGATTCAGTGCAGTGGCAGCGGTTTACACCAGGTAGCGAGTGGGCGTTTCACGATGTTGTGATTGATGTACCCGAAGGCGCGGGCGGTGTAGAGCACGCAATCTCTGTGTGGGGTGATACGTCCGGCGCGAGCGGTGGTGTGCTTCTCGACCGGCTGCTGGTCACGTTCGCGGAAACCGATATACCCGAAGTAACGGCCGCGATTGAGCAGATCCAGCAAGCGCTGGTGGATCAAGAGCAGGCAGTGGCACAGGAACTAAGTGGCTTTGAAACGCAGCTAGGCGAAAACACAGCGGCAATCCAGGAGGAAATCACCGCTCGCACCACGCTGACCGACTCGCTGGCCAGCAGCGTGCAGACGCTGCAAACAGAAACGCAGGATAACGCCGCAGCTATTACGGCAGAGCGTGAAGCATGGAGCAGTGAAACAGCCGCGCTGGCTCAGCAGATTGACCAGCTAGCTGCGGACCTAGGTGACGGTGGTGCCTCGTCGATTGAAGAGTTGCGCAGTGTCAGCGCGAGCGAAGATGAATACTTGGCATCTATCCAACGCGTATTAGCCGCTGCCGAGGGTGTTAACTCCGCGAGCTACCAGTTCCAAACGACAACCCGCATCACTGCCGAAGAAGCCGAAGCAACACGCAATGAACAGCTGCAAGCGCAGATCGGTGGGAACCTGGCGGCCATTCAGAACGAAGCCATCGCACGATCGACCGCCGATAGCGCGCTTGCCCAGCAAATCAGCACACTAGAAAGCACCGCCAGTGGCAATACCGCCGCGATCCAACAGGAGGCAACGACGCGAGCCAGCGAGGACGGCGCATTAGCTGAGCAGATCAGCACCGTTCAAGCGGAGTTTGAGGGCGAGCTCGCCAGCGTGCAGCAGCAAACCCAGGCGCAGTACAACCAAACGACGCAGCGGTTAGAAGCGATGTGGACGTTGCGGTTGGATGTCAACGGAAAAGTGATTGGCATGGGCCTCGCCAACGACGGCGAGACCGGCACGATCGGCTTCCGCGCAGACCGGATTTACTTCGCTCACCCGACAAACGGCACTGAGGTACTGCCGATGATCATTGATGGTGGGCAAGTGGCGATCAATGACGCGCTTATTAATCAACTCTTGTTCACGAAGCTGCGTAGCTCAGACGGTAACTTGGTGTTTCAAAATGGCAAGCTTCAAGCCGAGTATATCGACGTTGAAAACCTAACCGTGCAAGAGGCAGCGACCTTCACAGGATTTGCTTCATCCAGCAACTGGCCTAACTCGGGGTGGGCGCTTAATCCCAATGGGGATTTTGGCCTTAAATCAGTAGGCGCTGGGGGCAGGGTAGAGCAAAACGGTGACGGTATAAGCGTTTACGATTCCTCCGGTCAGCTAAGGGTGCGGTTAGGGAGGCTCAGTTAAAAGGCGAACGCGATGTATGGATTACAAATCCTCGATCAAAACGGAATGAAAGACATTGGCGACATGCTGTCGGTGCGCGTGATCGACACATTCACAAGTCAGCAAACCAGCGGGAGTTACACCGCGCCTGCATCATGGAATGCATCAACTGATACGTACTTTTTGGTTTCTTCACAGGGGTACCAGTTACCAAAAGTTACTATCAGAGGCCGCACATTTTCGTGGCAGTCGTACCAAGGTAATCAAGTGAGTTTTACTTTTTACCTGTTGGTAGTGAACAGCGGTCTAACTGAAGGCGGCTATGGCTTTGTCGCCAGAAACGCGAGCGGTGGCGTAGTAATGGATCAACGCTACTCCGTGCTATCGGTCAAAAGCCGAGGCACAAGTTCGGGGCCGATCGCCGCAGAGAACGTGCCAGACGGAAGCTATTACCACTCTATTGCCTGTTCAGCTGGCGACATAGTAGCTGTCAAGCTTGGCGTTGGAATGTATGCAGCGACAGGCCCCTACAACAATGGCGAGCGCGCCATCTTTCATAGCGAACCGACAATGGACTACATGGTGCTGTCATCGGCACCTGGAGACCCAGGCCCCGAGAACTATGGGTTGGTTTTATATGATTCGAACGGCAACCGAACGTATGACAGCCGCGTTCCCATATTGTCGATTCGAACAGCGCAGAGCGGACAGCCAGGCTATCAAATAGGCGGGCTAGCTGCCGCTGATCAGTATGTGGCGTGCACATCACCGTTCTGGCTGTGGATCGATGATCTCAATCCAACGCTCGGTATATATTTCGGCTCGCAGATGTATTACGGGTTCGAGCGAATCAACTCAACGACGTTGGCTACAAAGGCCATTAACGGTATTGGCGCCCAGTCGATGAGCGGTGTTTTCGGGCCCATACCGAACGATGCCGAAATTGTGGCTATCGTTGGTAGCGGATAACGCGCCCACCCGTCAGTTAACCAACTAACTACCCAGCAACTACAGGTGAACCTATGAGCGCAGAACAGGACCTAGCCGACGCTAACGTCAAAATATCGAACCTCTTAACTGAGGTGACCCGCTTCCGCGATGCCGTTATGGGGCTGAGCGCGATTTACCCGACGATCACGGAGGGCCGGCAGACCGTCGCCGACGGTAAATATTTCAGCGTGCCGGGTGACGGCGCTTATATGCGACTGTATCGACGGCAGGGCACTAGCTCTGAATTGATCGCTGAGTTTCCTGATCGGTCCCAGGTGCAAAGTTTGGTCGATGTACTGGGAGGTCGTGGTGTTGTGGGCGGATCTAGCGACCTTATGGCCAGAGGTTATTGCAGTCTTGGTACAACTGCACGGCCGATGCCGGTTGGAACCAGTTTGGATACATTAAGCCAATTTGGTCTATTCCATGTCGCTGTCGATGATCCTAGTTTGCCGCTTAATACTGGGCTGGGTGTCGTTCTTCATTTGCCCTCTAATGCATCGGCGAATGCTACTCAACTACTGTTTCGAGCAGGCGGCAGTAGACAAGTACTGATCCGAGACGGTGGCTCCGGCACAGGAGGCTATAACGACTTCGTGCCTATGTTCCATTCTGGCAATATTTTGAGCCCTGTTAGTTTTGAAGGCGGATTACCAAGCGGTGGTTTGATGGAGAGTGATAGCAATAGCGACGGAAGCTGGGAAATATTGGCCACTGGTCGTATTAAAATGCGCATGAAAAAAGTGTTAACAACAGGCATTACAAACAATTTTGATCTTCCCAAGCAGCTGGCTACTACCACAGGAGCAACTATCAGTGTTACCACTGACTCGGACTTCACAGCGTGGTCATCAAATACAGACAGAGGTGGCTTCAATGCTAATGGTCGGTTTAACAACACCGCCACAATCCAGGTGCTTGCAGATTCCAATTTTTTTAATGATCCGATAGTAGGGGCCGCGGGCTCTATTTTCATTGAAGTAGAGGGAGATTACATCTAATGAAGCTACTCTTTTTGGCTAAAAGCAAAGCGCCTACTTCCTACAATATAAGCGGGCCAGTAATTAACAATATCGACACCGGGTTATTTGTAGAAGGCAGCAAGTTTGTCGAAAATGAGGAAACTCGCGAGGCAGGCATTTACGATATGTACTGGCGGGATGGCGTTAGGTACGTCGTGTTAGCTCAGCCTGCTAAAACAACGGGTATACCGTGGGCGGCAAGAGAGGGGGAATGGATCGACGCGACTGATTACAGCCCCTCTCAGCGGTACGTAGTGTCAACCAATCATCACGCGTTAGCGCTGCTAGAAAATGGCGCAGCTGAATACTGGCAAGACATGGCAGACGGGAAATGGACGGTTCGCATGATCGAAACAGAAGAACAGGAGCCCGCAGCATGAGCACACCGAGCTGGATGACACCTCCCAAATCCGATGCCGAGCTACTAGCAGACGCCAAGGCGGCGAAAATCATAGAGATCAACGACGCGTACACGGCCGAGGCGCAGCCGCTGATTGAAGATTACCCAGAGTTTGAGCAGCAAAGCTGGGTAGCCCAGAACAGCGAAGCCCGTGCTTATCTCGCTTGGCACGACGATCAGCAAGGCGACGCTCCGGCAACACCGGTGCTGGATAATATTTTGGCTGGCCGTAATGGTGAAGAAGGTGAAGAGACGCTGCAGGAGTTGTGTCTGGCCGTCGTTGATAATGCTGATCGGTTCACGCAGTTTCAGCAGTTGACCGGTAGGCGACAGCGGCTGGTGAAAGCTGTGCGTGCATCCGATGATGTAGATGTGGTGGACGGTATTAGCTGGTAAGCCCCGGTCTGCATGCCCCACCGCCTGAAGGCGGTTTTTTTGTGCCTAATGTAAGAGATCTCTTACAAAAAAGTCAGCGATCTCTTACATAAACGGTGCGGAAACGCTGCTACTGTGAAGGTGTGACGCGAGGGACGCCGCTAATAGCATGACGGATGCGCCACGATAGGGAAGATCTGAGTTTGAAGGGATTCAGGGTTGCCAGGGATGGCAATACTAATTGTCTGCTGCTTAAAACCGTTGGTAGCGTTCCTTGCCAAATTCGGCTTAATAGCGTTTTATTGTTCCATCGTACACATAGAGGTGCGATCACATTACTAGGGAACAATATGAAATTTATTAAGACGCTTACACTGTTAGGCCTTTCTATACTTGTCGCAGGCTGTGCTACTAAACACTATGGCCGTCAACCAACGGTGACTAATGGAGAGGTGGCGTTACTGGATTGCCAGACCATCAGTATCGAAATAGCAAAAACACATAGCAAAAACACATGGCTTTCTTGATCGCATAAAAGATGAGAGCGAATTTGATGGGCGTTCGGTATTGTCCTTTCTGGGTGATTTTGGCATCGGCAACGTGATGGAAAAGAATGCTGCGACGGAAAGCGCGAATGATCGGCTGCTTTCATTGGAAAATGCCCGACGTGCAAAAGGCTGTGATAGTCAGCCGGTGGCCGCTTCCTCTTAACGTTTAGCTAAATGAAACATTGATATGGCGATATTGCCATGATTCTTAAAGCCCTCTCTTAGAGGGTTTTATGTCTTTACGGTCTTAAGTTCGTTCCAGCATGTCGTGTAGCGTGGCGTCCGGTGTTCACAACGCAATTCCCAAGCGTTTACTGTCCTCGGCATTCCCAGCCGCACCGTATTTTTCCCGTGTTCACGGTTCAATTTATCCATCGTGGCCATTAGCTTTTTATTGCGTTCTCGCTTCTCATCACTCACTGGCTCAGCTAGCAGGCCAAGCTGCTCATTGTCATGATCGCAGAGATCCATGAGCATAATGCCGCATTTCTGGTACCGGATCCCTTCCTTGAATATTCTTTCTAATCCAGCCATCGCAGCCTTGACCAGTTCACGGCTATCGTCAGTCGGGTGGGGCAGTGGCACCACTAAGCTTTTACTGTAGCTAGGTAGATCACTGCGAAAGCGATTGGTACGCACGAACACCATAATCGCCTGAGCTAAACTTTTCTGCTTGCGCAATTTTTCACCTGCCCGGGATGTGTGCACGCGGACCGCTTCGTGCAGATCTATTTTATTGCTGGTGAGGCGGCCGAAGCTGCGGCTGACCATGATCTGCTGTTTCGGCTGAGTCATATCATCAAGCGGGATACAGTCATCGCCGCGTAGCTCCCAAACGATGCGCTCCATGACTACCGAGAAGTGCTTTCGCAAGTGCTTAGGAGATGATTCGCGCAACTGCCAGGCTGTTTCAATGCCAAGGGTGCGGAGACGTGCAGCGCTGCGACCTGCCACTCCCCAAATTTCTGTGACAGGTAGCTGCTCGAGGAAAGCGCGTGTGTCATCGCTGTTCGGTTGTATGATGGCCACGCCATCGAACCCTTTCTCTTTTTTGGCTCGGTGGTTAGCAATCTTGGCAAGCGTTTTGCTGGTACTAAGGCCCACGCTGACCGGAATGCCGGTATCCCGACGCACTTGACGTCGCATTGCCTGGCACCGCTCCTCAAGTGTTTCTGGCGCGAATCCTTCAAACGATAAAAACGACTCATCAATGCTATACACATCCACTTGCGGTGTGTGCTGGCTAAGAACGTCAGTGACGCGTCGGCTCATATCACCGTAAAGCGCATAATTCGAGCTCAGCAGAATGCACTGGCGACGAATGTGAGGGTCGATCTGGTGCGCGGGCATGCCCATGGCTACACCAAGCTGTTTTATTTCAGCCGATCGGGCCACCACACAGCCATCGTTATTGGACATAACGCCTACTGGTTGGCCTTCCAGTTTGGGATTAAAGACACGCTCGCATGACACATAGAAATTATTGCAGTCGACAAGGGCGATCATACCGAGAACCCAGGTGCCAGGGAGTGGATGTTATGCGTGACGACTCCCCAGACCTGGCATTCTTTCCCGTCTAGTGGCATGGGTCGAAACTCAGGGTTAGCGGCAAAGAGGTAAGGGCGGTTGCCGATCGAGCCTAGTTTTTTACAGGTGAGCTCGCCATCAACGCTCATGATCACGATATGCCCGCCCTTAGGTTCTAGGGAGCGATCGACTATCAAGAGGTCACCGTCATAGATCCCTGCGCCTGTCATTGATGTCCCTTTTGCCCGTAGGTAGTACGTTGCGCTGGGGTGCTGGATGAGGTGATCGACAAGATCCAGCTCAGCCTCAAGATAGTCATCGGCCGGGCTGGGAAAACCGGTGCGCACCTCGCCAGCGGCTAGAGGCAATTTAAGCGGAGGGGAGGTGGTATCTACGCGTCCTAGTACCGAGAGATGCATACTCATGCCATGCTCTCCTCGGGATTCCATGTGATGCGTATATGCTCAGCGTCGTCGTCCATGGGGGTAAGCGTCACGTTCTCGACGGTGCCCAGGTCAGCAAGCATTTGTGCCCAATCTTCGGGGCTCTCATCTCCTCGGCGTTGGAGCTCGACACAGTGCTTTGACTGCGCTCCTGGGCTGCCGATCTCTTTCTGTACGCGCTTGACTAATTGCTCGTAGGATTTGGACATATAAGCGCCTTATTAAATAACTGGTGATATGTACAGTATTTGAGGCAGACGATAAGCGATGACCATCGTTGACTGCAAGCGCTGATATGAAAGGGCGGCTGTGGAACGCGTTATATCGACTATGCTTCGCTCATGTGTGGACGATTTGCTTCATTCACTCCGTTAGATCGCTTGGCCAAACTGGTCGGCGCAAGTGTGCCAGATAGCAATCTGTGGGCGCGGTATAAAGTGGTACCAAGCACTTGGATCGCAGCCGTGCACCAGGCTTCAGAAATTGAGCAACCGATTATTGATGAGATGTGGTGGGACTATAGACCGAGGTGGGCCAAAAGCACGGGCAGCCAGCCGATCAATGCCCGGGTGGAGGCAGTGGCCACCAACGCTTATTTCAAATCTGCTTTTTCATAACAACTATAAAAAGCTTATTCATTAACTGAAAATATCCGTGTAACTTGTTGATATTTATAGAGCGATTTAATCGTATTGGCTGCCGCTAAGAATAGGTTTTATCCATTAAAAATCAATGCTTTAATGGTAGTAGGGTGTGAAAATGGGGTTGCATCGCTCATGTAATGAAGATAGCTATCTTAAGACGAATTTCCACCATGGTGGCGCTTGAAGTAATGTATCTATTTGTTCCAAGAGTATCTTCGCTCTTCGCAAATCCTCAGGATTAGGAGGAGTGGCAATGCCAGCGCTATTGTATTTAGATAAACGCTGACATGTCGTTTGAAAATCTGACTCAAGTTTAGATAAATGTGTTTTATCTGAATCAGATAAAAGGAATCTAACCTCTTCTAAGACGCCGCCGTCCAAGGCTCTCCAGCAGCACCCATTTCGAAGCGCAGTGCTTATTTGCTTTCTTGGTATGTCGGCACACCTGCGATGATGATTTCTGGCGTCTCGACCCAACGCAAGATAATGACCTGCTACCCCTCCGATTATAAGAGAAGCTAAACCTGACAACACTTCTGACATAATGTTTTTCTCCACAGAGCGGGGGCTATGTGACCAGATTGTGCCAGAGATATGAATTGAAACGTGTCTAGGTGCCTAATATTGAGAATATTGGTGATGTGGTACACACTGCGCCCAGCGTGAGATGCTTTTAATATCAGTTGGTTAAGTTTAGCGTGGCCATGATGCATAGGTCTTGAAAACCGGCATAGGTTAATAGCCTATCCAGGGTTCGAATCCCTGTCCCTCCGCCACCTCGATACTAAAGCCCCTGATTCGTCAGGGGTTTTTTCGTTTCTAGACTTTCTTTTTCCTTCCACAGAAAACCCTCGGCGATGAAGGACAGTAGGTTTGCGCGTATCGGTGACGTCGTTTGAGCACGGCCACAGCAGACTCGCTGAGCGGTATCGTTATCGTTCGACGTTTTCCCGCTTTGCTGTCCTCTGGCTCTAAGGTAATCAGCGCATTTTTCCAATTTACACGGCACCACTACAGTTTTAACAGCTCGCCCTTGCATGCGCCTGGTTGGGCCAACTCTATAAAGTTGTCCCTGCGCTCGCCTTCGCGGATCGTTTGGCTTTCCCAATCAGTTTGCCTATCACCTTGTCGGCACCAAAGAAGTCATAGAGCTTGCCGGTACGCATCTTAATAACGGCCAATGACCGCTTATCCAGATTACCCTGCAGGTACTCGGCGACAGCTTCGGTCTGGGGTTTCGTCTCAATAGTACTGGCGGTAAACCTGAGCCTTACATTTCCTATCTGATACTTCCGCAGCTTGCTTGTCGATCATCTGAGTAGAGCGTCTAATTGGCTCAACGCCTCACACCGGGCAAGGGGATTTGCTCTGACTGGGTAAGCAGTTTCAGGATACACGTGTCGCTTGATCTGATATTAGCAAGTGGATGGATCAATCGCGTCAAAGCGTATAGATGAATCCTGACTACAAACGTCGTTAGCTTGAACGATTGCCACAGTGTTCAACCGGATTGCCGAAGTGCAGGGAAGGGAAGGGAAGGGAAGGGAAGTGTCAGTGATATGTCGAATTTTTCTCAATAACCGAGTGATCAGTTATGCTTGTAAAGACAAAAAGTTTGATTGATGTTATTAAGAACAGTGGTATAGATGCGCTTTAAAAGAGCCATTATCATCTTCCCAGATCACCAAGATACTTTTGAAGAAATATTTTCTGGTTCAGAAGATTTTATTAAGCGCATGTAGAAAAGCTTCTTAATTAAAAACAATTTTTTAGATGAGGCTAAATATGCAATATATGGTTATAATTTTGAATCTTCTGTCCAGGAAGGGTGGTTGGAGACATGATGCTAATGAGCAGCTAGCGAAAGACATAGAAAATAAGGTTGTTCAATAAATTAAAAGTAACTTTTATGAAGAAGGTGATTTGTCACCCGCAGGCTTTATCATTGAAGAGGCTTTGGAATGTTTTGGGCCATCTTTTGTGTATGAATTGATAAATAAAATATGGCAGAAATCTTATATTGACTCAATCCAAGAGTATCATGCCCATATTTTAAATGTAATTAAGAATATATCTTGTAAGATTGATGCTAGTCATTTTCTTCCGATAGCTATAGCCACTTACGCACACAATGATATTGTTATTAGAGGTGCTGGGTTGTCGTTGTTTGAAAGTTGGGATAATCCAGAATATAAATTTATGTTAGAAAATGTGGCTGATAGTGGCATTGATTGGTTAAATAAATACAAGCAAGAAGTTATAGATAATTTAGGCGAAGAACTATGACCTATCTCATTAGGAAATTTACATGTTCAAAATGGGATCCTAAAATCAACCGCCGGAAAGTGCAAGAGATCTTAATTCCGATGCTTTAACCTCTTGCTTAAGGACTTCAAGGAATACTCTTTTTGTTTGGGAAGCAAAAAGCTTAAACTGGGGCGACTTTGATAATATTCTTGCAGCGCTGTTTGTGTCTTCAGGTGGCCCTTCTAAAACTGATATGGTTTTGCTTGAAGAAGATAATATTACAAAAATAAAAGGGGTTAGTTTGGTTGAAACTGAAGCAATAACGCCAGCTATTGATGAAATAAATAAAAAACATCGTGATATTTCCAATCTGACTTTATCAGCCATAGAAAATGTAGCTGATGAGATTTTAAACGAACTCCGAAAGGGAATAACGGGAACGTCAAAAGGTATAGTGAAAAGGCAGTTTTACGTTTATTAAAAAATAAATTGATAGTGAAAGCATTAGCTCTGGAAACCTACCTATGCGATGGGATTAAAAATTAGCAGCTTTAGAAAAAAAATTAAATAATAATTAGAAGTTAGATAAAACCTTGATAAGATCGAATAATTGTTACCTACTTCGAAAATGCTGGATTGCATGTTGTTAAGTGGTTAAACCGTACAAGCAGTGGCGACGTAGTGAAGCATGGTGGCCGAACTAATAGCAGTGATTTAGCTGATTTACACATCGCGCGTGCGATGGGAACTAGGCGAGAGTTGTCTTGTGTGATTTGCTCGTTATGTCTTTGCCTGTATTTCAATAATCTAAAGATAAGCAAGCATGATAGATGGTAATCTCGTTTAACTGACATCAGGCCAGCTATTCTGGAGAGATAATCATGAAAAAGATATTAGTAGCGCTAATGCTGGCTGGGGTGTTCCTGAGTGCAGGTAACGTGTCCGCAACGACAGCTGTTCAGAGCGGGGAGGTTTTGGAACATGGCGGTCGAACCGACAGCAATGGTTGTCACCGGGATACTAAGCAAGGCACTCGTCATTGCCACTAAACTATAAAGTGAAACGCCTTCAACGATACTTTTAGTATGTGTTCGCGTTGTGACTATCAGCCTTCCCTGTGCAAGCCTCGGATTAACAAGTTGAGATTTCCAGCTAATCTTAGTAGATAGAGATCCATGCCGAATCAGTCATACTCGTTACCGCAGGGGAGATATCATCATGAGACAGCGCGATGAATTCGTTGAAGAAATGAAAGCCAGGCTCGATGAGTGGAATGCTGATATCGATAAGCTGACTGCCAAGGCTCGCCAGGCGAGCGACGAGGCGAGGGTGAAGTACCAGGAGGATATCGAGCGGCTCAAGAAGCGCCAGGCGGAGACGCAACAAAGGCTCGATGAGCTTCAGCATGCCAGCGAAGCGGCCTGGGAGACTGTCCGCCAAGGTATGGAAGACTCTTGGGAGTTAATGCGTAAAGCCTTCCGGGATGCCTCTTCTCGTTTCAAGTAGCTTATTCAACTATATGTTCAACTAACCATGCGTTTTACTTAAAAAAGCCTGAAGTTAATTGGGGTCGCGGCCCTCTTGTGATTGCGACTCGCTGCCTTCTTGAAGACGCGCGATGGACGCATTTCCCTGTTTTGCCAGGGTTGCCAGGCGGTCGATCTGCGCATCCAGGCGGGGTAGGGCTTCTTGCCGATAGCTTGATAGATCGTCGATGGCGCCCATCACCTCGCTGAAAGCCTCCTCAAGCACTTGCATGTCGAGCATTGCGGAGGAGGCCCGCTTCTGAATGTCCACGCCTTGCTGCCGCAGGGCCTTGGCAGTGCCGCCAATCATCTGCGATGTGGTCGTATTGAGGGCTTCGATGCGATCCAGCACCAGGCGCTGATTAGCCATTGCCATGGCCACCGTGACTGCGACGGTGAGCGCCGACACGGTGACGTTAATGGCCCTGTCCACACCGCGCATTAATTCCCGGTTGTTGCGAATGATCACCTCTAGCGCCAGTACGCCTTGCTGACTTACTGCCAGTTGCTGCTGTAGATCCACGATACGCTGACGCAGGGGGAAGAGCAGTTCTTCCTCAAGAAATTGACGTCGCGGATCATCGCCATCGCGAGCAGTGACCTCGTCCTGCAGGCGCCGATCGATCATGCGGCCCAGCGCAATTTGGCGGTTCAGCTCGCAAAGGATTTTAGTTAACGCCTGCTGGTCATCGTTCAAGGTGAGGTTGTCACGATGCAACATGTCGCGACCGCTTTCCAGATCCTCGATGATCGCATCCAAGGCTTTCTGGGTATTCTCGAACTTGCAAAAGTAGCGCTGCAAGCGGCTATCCAGGCCGGGAATGACCGCTAGAACACGATCCAATGTAGTCGGCGCCAAGCGATGGCGAGCGGGGTCGAGCCCTTCCATGCGCCCACGCAGATCGGTCAGTGCCTTGGCGACCGGCCCGCCTTCGTCGCCCTGGTGAGCCAACTTACGCAGCGGTGTTTGCAGCATGGCGCTGCGATGGGCGGCCTGTTGCTGCAGTTCAAGGCCCATCTCATCCACTGCACGGCGCTGGCGAACCACTGACTCCTCATCACCTTCGGCGAGGATATCCTCGACAAAGCGGTCGGCCAACGCCTCAAGCTCAGGGTCGATATTACGCTCATCAGGGGTTACCGATTCAGCCTGACGTGCACCCAATCGACTAGCTCCCAACTGGTCAGCGATCTCGTCCACCGGCGGCAGGGAGAGGCGACGTTTGTCATCGGATTGCTGAGCCATAGAGATCTCCTGGGCTATTAAAGCTATTTAAAGCTATTAAAAATGCGATGAAATAAAACGGTTTAAATACAACAGAGTGAAAATTGCACGATAGCACTGCCTGTCAGCTTAATCCTTGCGGGCATAACGATCTGCCCCTTCGACGAAGCGGCGCAGATCTTCCAGCGCTTTTTCGGTGGTGACCGACGCCTGGGGGCGAGCCGTCTCTATGCGCGCCATGGAAACGGCAGTATCGTCGAGCACGGTCAAGGCGGATTCGATGCGGGCAGAGAGCTTATTCAGCCGGTGTTCGGTCTCCACTAGCAAATCGAGGCGACGCACCAGAGCAGCACGCTCTTCATCGCTTAATCGTTTGCCCTCCCGCTCCAATCGGCCGCGTACGTAATTACCGTCCACGCTAACCACACCACGTGCTTGGGAGGCCATGGTCGTCAACGTATCCACCGCGCCGAAACAGACTTGGGTGACCAAGCCTTGCGAGCGCTCAAAGGCCAGCTCGCCAGTATGGAATCGGTCGCTCAGTACGTCCATCACATGGCGGTAGCGGCTGTAGAGGCGGTCGGTCAGGATTGCCAAATCGGGGCGGTGCACATCGAGCAAGTTCTGCTTGGCCCGGCACATGGCCATGACTAGATCGTCGGCTCCCACAGGTGGCCTTGCGGGGTCGAGTACCGACACCCCCGTTTCATAGGCGTTGCGCTCCTCTTCAGCACGGCGCTGCTGTGCTTCGGCCTCTCTTTGAGCTTTATGGCGACGCACGCGGCGACGGGCCAGCCAGCCGCGTAGCTTCCGCTCGATAGGAAGTGCTATAGGAATGGCGACGATGCCTGTCAACCAGCCAAACAGGCTGGGGCTGAAACCACCCCACAGGGAGGTCAGCCACAGCAACATGCTGATGGAGGGAACCACTAGGCAGTAGCGGGCGATTACCTGGAGACGACTGGTAGCCGACACCGGAAGTGCCAGGCCAGGATTGAAGAGGCCGACCAGTAGCCAGGGCAGGCAGGTCATAAACAGGCCATAGGAAAATCCCTGCAGGAATCCCAACATAGATACGGCTATCCTTCAGTCATGGAACGCAAATATTGTGTTTAGAATAACTGAGATAGGTCGCTAAGCACCAGCTGGGTAACTACAGGCTATTGGCTGGCTGTGAACTGCTATTTCACCTTTCTCTTAGAAATTATCCCCCATCTTTTAGCAAGATAACTTCTACAGAAATTTAACAAAAGCTTTACAGTTTAATTGCCATTTGTAACCGTATCGACTAGCTTAGTTACGACGGGTGCGCTAAATAACCCTAATGCTGGCTTACTCAATCGTTTCTGAACACCACCGACTGCGGCTTGGCTCACTTGGTGCGCTCCAATTTCAGCCCAGTCAATTTGGGTTAACCAGCAAGGAGGACATCAAATGTCGATAACATCAGAAAAGCAATTACCCGAAGCAGTAGCGGCCTGGCGTGATGCGGAAATGGACTCGGTGAAAGGTACCGAGACACCCAAAGATCCAAACAAAGGTTACATTGCCTTACTTGGATGGAGTATTAACGCGATTAAGGCGGCGCAAAAGTTTGACCGCCGTTATATCGTTGTTGCTCCCGAATGGGCTGAGGATTTCTGTGCCGCGAACAATATACCTTTTATCTCCTGGGATTTTATTCGCTTGAATGATCGTTCCATGGAGATTGCTGAAAAGTTGAAGGATGAAGGCGTAGACGTCGCCATCCCACTGTTTGAAGAAACCGTTGAGTGGTCAGGTGCCATCAACTCCGTGCTTCTCGACAGCCCACGTATGTTTGGTCAGTCAATTCTATTCCGTGATAAGGCCTTGATGAAGCGCCGTGCCCAGCTTGGCGGTATCCGCGTTGGGATATTTGAAGAAGCGCACGAAAAAGAAGACATTGTCCGCTTTATGAAGCGCGTCAATCAAACGCTGCTCAAGCTTGATGGTGATCCGGATGACCCGATACACGTCAAAGCATTCGATAAAGCCGGTTGTCTTGGCCACCGGATGATCCGCACGCTAGAAGAAATTGATAACATTCCGGATGAAGAGTATCCGCTGCTGATGGAAAGTCACTTGAGCGGCTGGGAGTTTGCCGTTGAAGCCTGGATACATGATGGCAAAATTCAGTTCCTGAATATTTCGGAATACGTGACGTTAGGCTACTCGGTGTTCGTGCCTGCTACCCAGGAGCTTGAGAGCTGGCGCAATGCGATCACCAAACAGATCGAGCTGTTGATCAAAACCTTCGACATCCAGTTCGGTTTGATTCACCCCGAGTACTTCGTGACAGCTGACGGTGAGATGTATTTTGGCGAAGTTGCCTACCGCCCACCCGGCTTCAAAGCTTTCGAACTGATCGAAAAAGCCTACGGTTTTAACGCCTATCAAGCGTCAATGTTGGTGTTCGACCCGAAAAGTACAAAAGAGGAAGTAGCGGCGTTCTTCCCCCGCGAAGTAGTCGATGCGAAGGGCTACGCAGGCTGTTTCGGTGTGTACCCACGCCGTCGTGTTGTCAGCAAGCTGGAAATGCCCGAAGAGACGATTAATCACCCGTACTTCGAGTCACACGAACTGGTCGCACCGGCAGAAGAGACAGTGCCTGACCGGTCTGCTTTCGGGACTCATTGGGGGCTCATCTTCTTCTTTGGCGACGATCCCATCAAAATGCGCGATCTGCTAAAAGCCCAAGAGGATCTGGACTTTTACGTCTAACGTTCGATAGCGCAATACGCTGAGTTATGGGCGCGTATATAAGTGTCAGGAGTACTCCATAATCCCGATACTGATATAGGCGCCCTTTATTTTGCCAACGCTGCGGGAGTGGCCCCACCAAAAGGCCAAGGTAATTATCCCAGGCACGATTTAATAGGCAGCAGACAGCAAAATGATGACGCCTACACCAGCAAGCAGGAACCCGCTGATTTGGCTAATCCGTTCTGCTTGGGGGAGTAGCTTCTCTGCTAGAAAATAAAGGGCTAGCCCCGCCATCCAAACTAGGCTCATAACGCCGCCGACAAACATCAGCAGCATCAAGGCCCAGCAGCAGCCGGTGCAGTAGGCGCCATGGCGGAGCCCCATGATCAGCGCTCCGCCGTTGCCTTCGCGCCACTCGGTCATCAGAAAGCTCAAGGGCGATCGGCACTTGTTCAGGCAAGCCTGTTTAAGGTCGCTGAACTGGAAGGCACCTGCGGTTACCAGCAGGGCGCCTCCTAACAGTGGGGTCACGTGGCCCAAGGATGAGCTTAACAGCGCACTCTGCTGCAACGCCCATTGCATGACGGCGGCTGCCCCCGCAAACGCCAGCCACACGGCAAGGTAACCTGCCATGAAAACCCAGGTGGCTGTGCTGGCACCTGCCTCTCGTTCGCGCTGCTGGTGGATGCGCAGGAAAGTAAGCAGCATGGGGCTAGCGCTGGGTAGCATCATGGCTACCATCATCACGCTCCACATCACAGTGGCCGTGACCAGCACGCTCATGTCGTCGCTTGTGCTGGTCATCTCTCCATTCATCGGCATTTGCGCGTGCATGCCGTGCATGATCAGGTAACCCCACGCCAGTATTGACACGGTTATCAGTGCTAACCAGGTCAGTAAGCGTTCCCGGGCATGGAGAGTGCTCATCGTCAGTTCCATCGCCAATGCCCCCTCAAGACCCGCTGTAAGCGAAGGGTGAATAAGATGCACTGCGTTCGCTGAGATCAACGTTGATGCCGTAAGCACGGTGTAGCAACGATTGCGACTTGGCCACCACCAGAGACTCGCCCGGCGCTATCGCCAGCGGATGGTTGTGGATGGTCACCTCAGCGCCGTTCTGACCTTCCAGAGCGGTAATTTCCGTGTTGGCGGATTGGCCAAGTTTCAAATGTCGACGCCCCTTTTCCACTTCAAACTGGATGGGAAGGTGCTCTACCGCGAGCACCTCGCCGATAAAGGTGGCCAACAGTGCTGGGTGGCCACCGGCCTGGCCGCCGAATATGCGACTTAGCGCTTCCAGCTGGGCCTCGTCTGCCCGCTGGTCGATATATAGCACGACTTTCCAGTTACCCTCAGCCATAGGGCCAGGGGAATGCAGGGCGATGGCCACATTTCTATCGTCGAGATCCACCGCTTCGAACTGGCCTTGAGTAATGTGCCAGCCCACCAGGGCGGTACATTCACCCTCGGTAGGGCTGCCGAGGTAGATACACGGACAGGCGCCTTTGCAATTGCAGCTTTCGAGGTAGTCGCCTTTCAGGCTCCATTGGGGATTCATTTCGTCTCCTCCTAACGTCGTTGGATGGCTTTGTAATATTTCTTTTGGGGGTGTCTCTTGTTATAGCGCTGAATCGCCCGCCGGATGTGAGGAGCTGATGAGAATTACGTGAGAATTGCATCTGAGTGTCATCGTTCGGCGCGCAACTAATGTGTCGGGTGGTATTTGTAGCTATGCTGAACTCAGGTATTAGCTAAGCATGACACGTTGAGAAATCAGCCATGTGGCAATGGACGTCGGATTTGACGACCAACCGGGCCTACCAGGGTTTCGTTGGCCGCACTAATGAGCTTGATACTCTTCGCGGTGTGCTTGCGACGGAAGGGCCTCGGGTGGTGCATGTCTACGGCATTACCGGCATTGGTAAGACGGCGCTGCTGGACATATTGGCGGCCGAGGCGAGGGACGCAGGCGCTAGCGTCATCCGGCTGGACTGCCGCCACATAGAGCCCACTGAACCTGGATTTCTACATGCGCTAGGCGACGCCATTGGGGATGGTGGGCCGGGGGTGGATACGCTGGTGGAGCGATTGGGCCTGCTGGGCAGCACGGTTCTGCTCGCGCTGGACACCTACGAAGTGTTCAGGCTGCTCGATACTTGGCTGCGTCAGGTATTTGTCCCGTTGTTGCCGGATAACGTACGCATCGTCTTTTTTAGTCGCCAACGCCCTTTGGATGTCTGGTTTTCGGCGCCGGACTGGGGGCGGCTGGTTCAGAGTGTGCCGGTACAGCCGTTGAGCCCAATAGAGGCACAAGCGCTCCTTAACTTGCATGGCATACAGAAGGAAGATGCGGCATCCCTGATCCGGGCTTCCCATGGTCATCCGCTGGCGCTAAAACTGGCCGCCACTGCCAGCCGGGAAAACCACGCCCGTTCGTGGCCGCAAGAGACGGTGCTACAGCATGCGGTTGATGAGCTGAGTTGGATGTTTCTTGCTGATGTGGAGGATTCGGCGAGCCGACATATGCTGCAGGGCGCCGTGGTGCTGCGACGGGTAACGGTCTCTCTGTTGCAGGCACTGTTTCCGGAACTCGCTCCCCAGAATGCCTACGAGCGGCTGCGCAGGTTGCCCTTTGTGGATGGCGGGCATGATGGGCTGATTATTCATGAGGCCGTGCGCGATCCGCTTGCCCGCTCCCTGCATGCCAGCGACCCCAGCCGCTATCTGGACTATCGTCGGGCGGCCTGGCGACAACTGGTCAGCGAGTCGCAATCCGCCGCCAGCGACGATCTCTGGCGCTATACGGCGGACATGCTCTACCTGATTGAAAACCCCGTTGTGCGTGAGGCGTTTTTCCCCACTGTGACGGCGCTTCACACCGTGGAAGCGGCACAGCCTCAAGACGATGAAGCCATTACCGGGATTGTCCGCGCCCATGATGGCCGTCAGGCCAGCGAGCTGCTGCTGCAATGGTGGCGGCGCATGCCGCAGGCGTTTTCCATCGTGCGGGGCGCGACAGGAGAAGTAGAAGGGCTGTATTGCAACCTGCGTTCAGATCAGGTTGAGCCTAGTTGGTTACTCAATGACCCGGTGACCGCCCTGTGGTATTCCCATCTTGAACAGTCGCCTATGCGATCGGGCGAGGTGGCGTTATTTTGTCGCCGCTGGCTAAGTCGCAATGAAGGTGATTCACCCAGTGAAATACAGGCGGCTATCTGGCTGGACCTCAAGCGCAGCTATATGGAGCTGCGCCCTGGGCTGCGGCGGGTCTATCTAACAGCGATCGATCTTGGCGCCTACCAACAAGTGGCGCACCGGTTGGGGTTTGAAGTCCTTGGCGGATGGGAGGTCGAGCTGGATGGTCTTTGCTATCCAAGTGCGGTGCTTGATTTCGGGCCGGCGTCTGTGGATGGCTGGCTGGCGGAGCTTGCCGCGGCCGAGCTGGGCATAAAGCGTGACCCTGCCTTGTTAGATGTCGAAGCCCGGCAACTGATGTTGGCGGAAGGCCGCGTTGCGCTGACGCCCCTGGAGTTCGGTGTCATGCGCTACCTGGTCGAACACCAGGGTAAGGCCGTGTCCCGGCGTGAGTTGTTGCAGCATGTCTGGGGTACCCGATATCAGGGAGGCAGCAATGTAGTAGATGCCATTGTACGCACCTTGCGCCGAAAACTTGGCAGCCAGTCTGCACGGATAGAGACGTTGACTGGAGTGGGTTATCGGCTGAGATAATCGATTATCGTCTATCAGTAAGTGGTTACTCATACGTCGTTTCCCCTGGGAAAACATCAAGGTTTGCTGGCCCCTTGGCGTTATCGGTCAATGACTCCTATGTTGTTGGAAAGATACGGGAGGAATAATAATGGATGCACTAGCGAGAAAACTGGGCCTCAAAACGGATCCCATCATTTTTTTTACATCCGCAGGGATCATGATCCTTTTTCTTGTGGTGCTGCTGATTGCGCCGGGCCCCATCGGGGCAGCCTTTGGTGCAGGGCGGGAATGGATTGTTACCAATCTTGGCTGGTTTTTTATTTTAGGGGTGACGAGTTGGGTAGCGTTTCTGCTGTGGGTGGCGCTTAGCCGTTACGGAGCGATCCGCTTGGGGGGCAATGATGCAAAACCTGCCTACGATAATATCTCCTGGTTCACCATGCTGTTCGCAGGCGGCATCGGAACGGTGCTGATGTTCTGGGGCGTGGCCGAACCCATCTCTCACTTTTCTAATCCACCCAGGCCGGATGTTGTGCCTTTCTCTGTGGAAGCCGCCGACGATGCCATGAGTTTTTCGATCTACCATCTGGGGCTACATACCTGGGCGATTTTCGCTATGCCCGGACTGGCTTTTGCTTACTTTATTTACCGTTATAACCTGCCGATGCGTTTTAGCTCAGTATTCTATCCGCTGTTAGGCAAGCGTATTTATGGCCCTCTCGGCAAATCTCTGGATGTCTTCGCGATACTTGGCACCTTGTTTGGCGTGGCAGTCTCTATCGGCCTGGGGACCCAACAGATCAATGCGGGGCTAACGGAGTTGTTTGGTATTCCAGATGCCGTCATCACCAAGGTGTTCATCATCGCCATACTGACGGCTGTCGCCGTGGGATCGATCGTGGCGGGGCTGGATTCAGGCGTGAAACGGCTTTCTAATATCAATATCGCCATGGCCGTCGGCCTGTTGCTGTTTGTGCTCTTTACCGGGTCGACCGTTTTCCTTTTGCGCGCGGTGGTCGAAACCTTTGGCCTCTACATAACGAACCTGCTGCCCATGGCTTTCTGGAATGATACGCTGGCAAGCTATTCCAGGGATGGCGGTGCCTGGGGATGGCAGGGTAGCTGGACGGTATTCTATTGGGCCTGGACAGTGACGTGGTCGCCTTTCATCGGGATCTTTGTGGCGCGAATTTCACGCGGGCGCACTATCCGCGAGTTCGTCCTTGGTGTGCTTTTTGCCCCCTCTATCTTCACACTGGTCTGGTTTGCAATCTTTGGTTGGTCGGCAATGGAGATCGACGGGATTGGGCCCGATGCTCGAGAAGCACTGGGAGAGCAGGCCGGTATCTTGTCTGCCGCCGTAGGTGAAAGTATTCCTCTCGCTATGTTCGCATTCTTCGAGAGCTTCCCGGCCGCTACGTTAATCCAGGGCTTGGCCGTTGTGATCGTTGCGATCTTCTTTGCCACGTCATCAGACTCTGCGTCCCTGGTTGTCGATATGCTGTGTACCGGCAGTGCGGATCCCGGCCCATGGCATCAGCGTGTTTTTTGGGGTGTTTCGGAGGGTATGCTGGCAGCGATGCTGATTGTGCTTGCTGGCGAGGCCGGGCTTACTGCTTTGCAGGAGGTGATTACCGTTGTTGGCCTACCGATGTTCATTTTGGTGTTTGCAATGATGTTCGCGTTATACCGCGGCCTGTCCCAGGAAGATCTTAGCGAAGTGCAGGTGGGGCGCCCGCCCAAACGTGAGGAGTTAGCACCGGATGAGTAGGTAAGCGGTGGATCAGAACTATCATAAGAACAAAAAACCACGTTGTTAACTTTCCTTGCTGAGGAGCTCGCTCAGTTGCTGCTGGGAAAGACGTCTATCAGCCATGTAGTAGAGTATGTCACCATCTTCAAGTGGGCGGTCGTTGGCGGGATTGAGCATATTACCTTCGCCGTCATCACTGCTATTAGCGAGCCCCAGTACGGTGGCGTTATAAACCTTTTTTGCTTGCATAAATAGGTCGCTAAAGGTGGCGCTGGCAGGCGGTTGGTTTAACCTGGTTTGGTACTGGGTAGCGCCGCGGTCGACCGCAAGCAGTTCGTTAACGACTCGCGAAATTCCCGCATCAGAGGCTGAGCGTACCAGCATTTCCAGCGCTAAGGCTTGGGTGCATTCGATGCCGGGCAAGGTGCGTCGTAACATCGCTGCGGTGTCGGGATTGGCGCAGTGGGCAACGATATGAGCGTTTTTTGCTTTAAGGCTGTACGCGCTTAGCGCTACGGTGGCCACTCGGTCATCGCTGGTGTCGTATATGATGATGCGGCTGGCGCTTTCGACACCCGCTCGCTTGAGAAGCTCGGCATTAGAGAAGCTTTCCCCTTTAATAAATTTTAAATCCGCCGGGCGTGGGTTGCTCATCTCTTTGGTAACGCAGAGCACGACTTCATCCGGCAGGCCCTTATCGGCTTTAAGAATGTCCAAAATGCGCTCGGTAGTTTCACCGTGCCAGCCAATGACAAGGGTGTGACCGGATAAGTGGCTAAAATCGCCTTTACCTTGCATCTGCAATCTCCAAAAATTTGAAAGTGTGACGGTGGCTTTACCGATCAAGGCAGCGAACAGCGAGATGCCGCCTGGAATGAGATAGATCGTAGCGATCCACTTCCCGAGCACGGTTGTCGGGCTGAAATCACCAAAACCTACGGTACTAGAAACAACGACATAAAAGTAAACCCAGTCGGTAGCGGAGTCGGCCACCGCTTCGCCGACCAGTGAGAAAAACACCCAGGTGGTGCCCATATGGGCGAGCACAATAAGAAGCAGAAATGTCCACGAAATTTGTAGCGTAGAGGCTTTAAGAACGCGGAGCAGTCGCTGAATAACAGGCATGGTGGTCTCTTACGGTGATGGTGTGTCAGCCCAGTTTTTCGGCATGGGAATTGATTGATGATCGTATTAAACAGTGACTCGGTACCTTCGCTGTCGCTAGCCCTATCACCACCTTTAAAATGAGCTGTTGAAGAGAAACAATACGCGCCTGCTAGCGTACTCTTAATAAACAAAAGGGCCGCTATTCGCGACCCTTTCATATTTGCTAACTGGATTTATTAAGCAAAGCGTTTGGCAATCCAGGAAAATGCACTATCAGTTAGCGATTTTTTTCCGTGATGTTCTCGGTGCTGGCTCCATACCATGCCGCCTGACACGACCACTAGGCTCATCAACATACCGGCAAGGATAAGTTCATTCATGGCTTATCATCCTCATCTGAGGTTTTATCACGCTCTACGTAACCATAGCCGAAAGACCCTACAAAGATCAAGATTATACCTAGACCCACACCGAGCCAAACGTTATCGGTATTCAGGCTGGGGTTAGTGACTACCCAGCCAGCAGTGAAGCAGGTCGCGACCACAATAACCCCAACGTTGCGAGTCGCCTCTAAAAACTGTTGACGAGTCGCACGAGCGCCAATTCTACGGCGATGGGCCGAGGCCCTGCGTTCTTGTAAGCTTTTCGTTAGCCTGGCACGCAGGGCCTCTTGTGGGTCTTTACCGCCATGAGGTTCTTTCAAGCCATCACCTGCCATTAATCCAGCAAAATCAACGTGAAAACAATGCGGTATTAAAACCCTGCCTTATTCACTTGGGTGCCACGTATGCAGTCACCGTAGACCATGGTGTCGCCAGCTTCCTCTGCCAGTTGGCGACAGTCTGCGGTTCTTGATGAAGTGGGGCCTGCACTGCAGCCTGCAAGTATAAAGGTACCCAGGCAAAGGGCGATGAGTGCTTTCATTGATAACTCCTTGTCAGCAAATAATCCACCCGACATTTAACCTTATAGGCGTTGCCTATGTCGATGTAATGCGAGGGAACATCGTGCTGAATCTGAATGTCATAACTGAAATTTATTTTTTAGGATAGGCATATGGATCGTGTATTCGCATGGGATCACCACCACAGTCAGGTTGTTTACCGCATTCCCGGACATCAGTATGAAGATGGCCGGGAAGATAGCGATCTCTCTCCTGTATGGCTGCCCGCGGAGGAATCAGATTTACCCGAGGGGGTAGCGATTGATGATCTGCGCAAAGTATCCGTTAAGGATTAGCCGCGGCGTGTTCTGAATTGCAGCTTTACGCGCTATTCAACGCTTTCAAACAGGGTATTTTCAGGCGCACAAAATAGATTGTGTTTGGCTAGCAATCGGCTAATATGCTGATGTTAGCCCCCATATCTGGATATGCCGCCATGTTAAAAGGTTTGATCGTTTGTTTTGCTGTTTTGTTTGCTCAACTGGCGGTACTGCATGTAATTGATGCTCGTCTCTATAATTCTCCTCAAGATGCGCGTCAAACGGCTGTGACTTCCGTTACGCCACATAAAGATGAAAAAGAAGACGAAGAAGACGTGCAAAGCTAAGCAGTGGTTATTCTCGATCCGGTTTTTGAAACCGGTGAAGATATAACCTAGCACTGCTAGCAACCCTTTGGCGGCGCTGGGCGTCGCCAAAGGGGGCGGCTTAAAGCATTTCATCCAACCAAACGTTAAAGGCTTGCCAAGAGCGCTGGTCGGCACGCTCGTGATACGCGTCGCTGCCAAACACGCTGAAAGCATGGGGCGCACCGGAATAGATACCTACTTCGTAGGTCACGCCAGCGGTTTCTAACTCGTCAGCCAGGGTGGCGACGTCTTCTAAACTCACTGAACTATCAGCGCCGCCGTGGGCAATAAAGATAGGTGCGGTTTCACGTGAGTAATCCTGGCCATCGGGCGTTGTTAGACCACCATGAAAACTGGAGTAAGCTGCTATGTCGTTAGCTTCACCGGAACGGGCCATCTCTAGCGCCACTGCACCGCCGAAACAGTAACCCATGATTACCGTTTGCTCCGCAGCGCCTTGTGCTTTTGCCTGGGCTAAACCGCCCAAGATCAGGGTGCGCATCCTTTCTCTATCTTGGTAGAGTCGATTAGTAGCCGCTCGCTTATCGTCGACTGCTTGGGGGCGCTTGCCTTCACCATAAAGGTCCACAGCAAATACATCATAGCCTTCATCGGCCAACATATCGGCACGCTGGCGTTCGTAATCATCCAGCCCATCCCAGTCATGAATGATCAATACGCTGCCCTTGGCGCTGTTACGCGCAGAGACAAAATAGCCCTGAAAATCCTCTTCATTCACGCTATAGGAAATATCTTCTCCTGCAGGGGAGTAAGCCATGGCTGGCAGTGCCAACGTAAAAAGTGTTAATACGCTGGCAGGGAGTAGAATTTTTTTCATCGTTGCGGTGTCCAAAGGAATGTTCAACAAGCATAGACAATGCTCGCTGAGCTGACTCAACGTTGAATAACCATTTACGAGGAGGTCTTTGTGAAATAGACAAAGGCTTGCGTCTGGAACTCGGTAACGGCATGCTTGTCAGTTGTTGGAAATACCATTAGGGAGCATGAACACATGGCTTACAACGATTTACGTACGGCACGTCCTCAGTCGAGTGGCGTTGCCAATAGTGTTAGCACTAACAAGGTATTGCGTAACACCTACGCACTACTGGCAATGACGCTGCTGTTCTCAGCAGTCACCGCGGGTGCTGCTGTAGCCCTCGGCATCCAACAGATGAACATCTTCGTGTTCTTCATTGGTGCCTACGGCTTAATGTTCCTGGTACATAAAACCGCAAATTCTGCAGCCGGCTTATTGGCAACGTTCGCCTTTACCGGCTTTATGGGGTTCACGCTTGGGCCGATTCTTTCTGCCTACCTGACTCTGCCTAATGGCGGTGCGTTGATTATGAACGCGTTGGCCATGACCGGTCTGACGTTTGTTGGTCTTTCCGCGGTAGCGCTAACTACCAAGAAAGACTTTAGCTTTTTGAGCAACTTCTTGATGGCGGGCGCCATTGTTTTGATTCTGGCCATGGTGGCTGGGTTCTTTTTTAACATACCGGCACTTTCACTGATGGTGTCAGCTGGCTTTGTGCTGTTTGCTTCAGCAGCCATTCTGTATCAAACCAGTGAGATCATTCACCGCGCTGGCGAAACGAACTACATTCTCGCTACGGTGACGCTCTACGTATCCATCTACAACCTGTTTGTTAGCCTGTTGTCGATTTTGGGTATTATGAGCAGCGATTGATCTAAGTAAGCAATAGACGCTATGACAGGCCCTATTTGATAGGGCCTGTCTTTTTTTAGGGTAACCGTTACCAGGTATTATGATCATGCAGTACGGCTTATTGGTGATGGGGGCGCCTTATAGCAGCCCAGCACCGCACTCTGCATTGCGTTTTGCCCATGCCGTTCTAGCGCAAGGGCATCAGATTGCCGGTGTTTTTTTCTATCACGACGGCGTTCATAATGCATCATCGCTGATGGCTCCTCCCCAGGATGAACTCAACCTCAGAGAAGCCTGGAGTGAACTGCATCAGCAGCATGCGATTCAATTAGATGTCTGTATTGCCGCTGCGTTGCGACGAGGTTTGATGAGCGAATCGGAAGCACAGCGACATGGCAAGCAGGCCTTTAATGTAGCACCTCCTTTCGAGTTGACAGGGCTAGGGCAACTGCTTGAGCTACAGCAACGCGCTGATCGCCTGATTACCTTTGCTTAGAGGAGAGCCAATGGCGACACCTGATGCACTATTAGTGATAATTCGCCACGCGACCCACAGCTCAAATTGGTTACGTGAAGGGTTGGATGCCGCATTGGTAGCGGCTGCCTTTGGCCAGCCCGTGCATTTGCTGTTTATGGGGCAGGGTATAATGGCACTGCTGAAAGAACAGGGCAGTGGTGCGCCGGGGCAAAAAGCCACGCTGCCTACCATCGACATGTTGGAAATGTACGATATTGACAAGCTTTGGGTAGCCGAAGAGGCGCTGCAAGGGATGCACCTATCCGCCGATTCACTGGTAGAGGGCATCACCCTGATAGCGGATCAGGAAATACCTGGGCTGTTACAGCAGCACACCCAGATACTTAACTTTTAGGGCCTAGTGAGAGAATTATGATCTTACACATCCTCACCAAAGCGCCTGATAGTATTGTCGCTACTCAAATGCAGCAAGCGATAGGGGGGCAGGATGCCGTGCTACTGATCGAAGAAGCGGTAACCGCTGCCCTTGATCCCTCCTGGCAGGCATGGCAGCAGTGTCAGTCGCGCATATTCCTTCTATCGGAAGACCTTATAAGCCGTGGGCTTGCCAGCATTGCCACGGATAATGAGCTGCCCACGCTAGAGATGGATGGTTTTGTGGCGCTCACCGAGCAGTATGAAAAGACAGTTACTTGGTACTAGGGCATGTCAGAGACAAAAATATACCGTTATCTTGATTCGCAAAATATGTATCCGCTCGACCCAGAAGGATATCTTGTTAATCAGTCGCAGTGGGACGAATCCGTTGCTCGTTTAATGGCGGAAGAAGAGGGCTTAATGCTTACCGCTGAGCACTGGGAAGTTATCAAAGTCGTACGAGCATTTTATCAGCGTTACGAAATGGCACCGGCTATGCGGCCGCTTGTGAAAGCAACCAAAAACGCATTGGGCGAAGAGAAAGGGCGTTCTATTTACCTGATGCAGCTCTTCCCCGGCAGCCCGGCAAAGCGAATTGCCCGCCTAGCCGGTTTGCCAAAGCCTACCAACTGCCTATAACCCGTGTGAATGGCTCGCTGGTTTTCGAACAGCTTTAGGCCACATCACCGCGCGTACAGACCGACAAAACAACGGCATCGTCTGGACTGGTGGATACCAGGGCGTGGCCCATATCACTATCAAAATAGATGCTGTCGCCCTCGGCTAGCACTAACGGGGCGTAAAATTCAGTGTAGAGCATAATATCGCCATGCAGCACCATCAAAAACTCTTCGCCATCATGGCGTACCCACTGGTGATACTCGTCAAAGCTGCGTGCACGTACGATGGTTTTGAAGGGAATCATACGTTTTTGGGCGAGTTGATGGCCCAACAATTCGTGCTCGTACGTGGGCGTGGGGTGCAGTTGCCCTTTGCCTTTACGGGTTAGATCGCGCCGCCCCATGGTATAACGTTCCCGCTTGGGGGGCGTGAGCAATTGAGGCAAGTCGATGTTGAGCCCGGTGGTGAGTTTTTGCACCACGCTAAAGGTGGGGGAGACTTGATCGTTCTCAATTTTAGAAAGCGTAGAGCGGGCAAGCCCGGTGCGCTGGCTAACCTCTTCCAACGTCCACTGATTAGCGAGACGAATTTGTTTGAGCCGCTCGCCTAAACGCAATGGCTCAACAAAGGGTTTGCTTCCCGATGCAATACGCAGCGCGGCATGCTCTTCAGTCGTAGCGGTCATAGGTCGTCACATTGGCTGCGTTGTCTAACGGTGCGTGTCTATAGGCGCGCGTAAACGAACATGATATCACAGCAAAGAAGCGGCTAAGAACGGCCGACAGAGGCAAGAGCGCTGACGCTTACTTAGGGCACTTCAGTAAACGGCAGCCCCAAAAGCGCTTTTAGATGTGCCTCAACGCCACTTGCCAGCGACTTCGGGTTATAGCCGCCTTCAAGCACCGATACAATGCGGTTGTCGGCATACAGGGTGGCGATCTCCATGGCTAGATGGGTAATCCAGTAGAAGTCTTCATCCTCTAAACAGATATCACCCATGGGGTCATCACGGTGAGCGTCGAAGCCAGCGGAGAGCATCACCAAGTCAGGTTTAAAGGCGTGCAGGGCAGGTAACCAGTGGTTTTCGATGATACGCCGGAACTCTGGGCCATTGGTGCCCACTTCCAGCGGGGTATTCACAACGTTTTGCCACTCGCTGCGTAGATAGCGCCAGGGGTAAAACGGGTACTGGAAGCTGGTGCAGATCAGTATCTCAGGATCATTTTTAAAGATATCGATGGTGCCATTGCACTGGTGAACATCAAAATCCAGTATGGCGATACGCTTTGCGCCGTATTTGGCTCGCGCATGGGCCGCCCCCACGGCGATATTATTGTAAAAACAGAATCCCATTGCTTCGCTGGCTTCCGCATGGTGGCCTGGTGGCCTAACCGCACAAAAGACGTTATCCGCCTGACGCTTAAATACCTGATCTACCCCACGAATAACCGCTCCCGCTGCAACCCGTGCGGCTTGTAAGCTGTCAGGGTTCATCATGGTATCGCTATCTAGCGTAACGATGCCTTCGGTGGGCAAGCACTTCTCTAGGGAGCGCAAATGACGCAAGGGGTGTACTCTGGCAAGAGACTCCTCGCAGGCTGCCTTGGCATCGGCCTGCATGGTTTGCTGTAATAACCCAACAAGCGATAGGCGAGCGCGAATAGCCTCCAGACGCTGAGGGCTTTCAGGATGCTCCGGCCCCATGTGGTGCAATGAGCAGTATGGGTGGGTAAGGTAGGCGGTAATCATTCCAACGCTCCATTATCATTGAGGCCACCTTAATCGCCTTCAGGGCCTGGGCGACAGTGTCAATAAGTCGTACAGCCGCGATTCATGTCAGGGGAGACGCATTTTGAGTACGCGCTTTTTACACCATTTTTTCGAACCTCGCACACTAGCGGTGTTTGGCGCCTCTGAAAAACCCGCGTCGTTGGGCGGTTTAGTGCTGAGAAATATTCAGGAGGGTGGCTTTAAAGGGCCGCTCTGGGCAGTCAATCTTAAAGGCTACTCCCAGGTTTTCGGTGTGCCGTGCGTCAGCCGCGTAAGCGAGCTACCCGAAGTGCCCGACTTGGCCGTGGTCTGCTCGCCGATTGAAGGCGTGCCAAGCCTGATTAAAAAGCTTGGGCAATACGGTGTCAAAGCGGCCCTGGTGCTCTCGGGCGGCGCTTACCTGGATCGAGATAAAGGCAATCAGGGTTCCATTCGCGAACGAATGTTGAGTGCAGCACGCGTCTCGGGTATTCGTGTACTTGGCCCCGAGTGCATGGGGCTAATTGTACCGGGCAAAAAGCTTAACGCCTCTTACGCCAGTCAGCCGGTGAAAGCGGGCCGCGTCGCTTACCTGGGCCAGTCCGGCATGCTGGCCAATGCGATGATTGATTGGGCCGCCGGGCGTGATGTGGGCTTTTCGCACTTGATAACCGTTGGCGACAGTGTCGATGTGCTATTGCCAGACCTGATCGATTACGTTAATCAATTCTCGCCCGCTCAGGCCATTATGCTGCACCTTGAGCGAATCAGCGACGCCCAGCACTTTATGACCGCCGTGCGTGATGCATCACGTAATCGCCTGGTACTGGCGATTAAAAGCGGCCGCACCCCAGAATCGGATATATCCGGCATGGCACCCACACCTGGGATTGCTAACCGTGACGTGGTGTTTGATGCCGCTTTTGCCCGGGCAGGGGTGGTGCGGGTAGATGACTCTGATGAACTGCTCGATGCGCTGGAAACCCTGTCGCGCATGAAACCCCTGAAGGGCGATCGTCTGGCCATTGTGTCTAACGGTTTAGGGCCCGCCATGCTGGCCATCGATAAGCTGATTAGCGCGGGCGGCAAATTGGCTGAATTTAGCGACGAAACCCAGGCAGCGCTGCACCGTAGCGAGGTCGATATGAGCAAGCCGGGTGAGAATCCGGTGGATCTGGGCGGCAACGCCTCGCCCGAGCGGTTTGTTCAAGCACTGGAGATTGTCGCTGCTGACGCTAATGTGGATGCCGTTCTGGTGGTACACGCTCCCACCCGAATGGCGCCATCGCTGGTGACTGCCCAAGCGCTGATCGATAACCGTAAGAAATTTCGCCGCAACCTGCTCACCAGTTGGATGGGCCTAAAAGAGGCGCTTAATGCGCGCCATATCTGCAATTTAGCCGGGATTCCGACCTATATTTCACCCGAAAAGGCCGTTAAGGCGTTTATGCATATGGTGATTTATCAGCGCGTTCAAGCGCTGCTTCAGGAGATCCCACCTAGCCTGCCATTTTCCACCAGTCCAGAAATACGCGCCCAGTGCCGTACACTGATTAAGCAGGCAAAAGAGCAGGGCAGGCAAACCTTGACCCACTCTGAAACTGCCCAAGTGCTCGAGGCTTATGGTATTCCCACAGCACCCAGCGTGTATTTGACCAGCCCCGATGAGGCGCTTGCTCGCGCTGCGGAGATACCTGGCACCAAGGCGCTGAAAGTGGTTCATGAAGGCAACTGTCGCCCCTACCGCTACCGTAAGCACCCGCATAAAATTTCAGCAGGCTTACTACAGGATCTGGACACGCCAGAACAGGTAGCGGAAGGCGTTCGCCAGCTAGGTGAAAAAGTCGCTGAGAAATTTCCCGAGTATGCGATCCGCGAGTACTGCTTGCAGCCCATGCAGCGTGGCAAGCACTCGATGCAGGTTTGCGCGGGCATTACCCGTGATCCGGTATTCGGCCCACTTATCGTCTTTGGTATCGGTGGCTATAAGGTCAACGTACTGGCTGACCGCCAGGTGGCGCTGCCGCCGCTCAATATGAGCCTGGCTGCCGATGTGGTAGGGAGAACCCACGCCGCCTCATTAATTCGTGAACACTCCGCCGACCCAGAGCGTGACATTCAGCATTTATGCCAAATGCTGGTCAAACTATCGCAAATGGCCTCCGATCTAAGCGATCTACGGGGTTTGGAAGTGAATCCTCTGCTGCTGAATCGTGACGGTATGGTCGCCGTCGATTTCGCCCTGGATCTTGGTTCGCCATCGCGCTTTGCGATCATGCCGTACCCTGAAGAATTGCGTGAATGGGTAACGCTGAAAAATGGCTGGCAGGTCGAGGTAAGGCCTATTCGTGCCGAAGATGCCCACCTAATTACCACCTTCCACCGCCAGCTCTCGGAAGAGAGTATTCGTTTCCGCTATTTCCACAATAAGTCCAACTTAACCCAGCGTGACCTGTCGATCCTGTCGCATATCAATTACGACCGTCAGATGGCGTTTATCGCTGAATATTTAGGCGATGATGGCAGTAAAGAGATGCTTGGCGTTGTCCGGGTATGGAACGACCCAGACAATATTCGTACGGAGTTTTCGGTGATTATTCGCGACGATCTGCAGGGGTTGGGTATTGGCAGCCTGCTAATGAAGAAGATGATTGATTACTGCACTAACATAGGCACTCTGGAAATGATCGGCAAAATTATGGTCGATAACCATCCAATGCGGGCGCTAATGAAACACTTAGGCTTTAAATGCCGCTACAACATGGAGGAGCAAGTGATTGATGCCGTGCTGCGTCTCAACGAGCCCGAAAGTGAATGGCAGCGGCACCGCCTTGAGAGCCTACCGGATTAGGCCTCAAAAGCTTAATAATAACTATAAGGCCTGCATATTTAACCGCAGGCCTAAGCAGTAAGCATATTTCTTTCGTTATGGCGCCATGCGGAAACGGCCCCATTCACCGCCGTCGCGACGCTCAAAGCGTAGGCGGTCGTGTAGGCGGCTAGGCTGCCCCTGCCAAAACTCGATCATTTCCGGGGTGACACGGTACCCCCCCCAGTGGATCGGGCGGGGAATATCCTGGCCATTGTAGGCTTGCTCAAAGCGCTTTTGGCGCTCCTCGATCCAGTTGCGGTCGGGAATCACCACACTTTGAGTCGCAATCCATGCGCCCAATTGGCTACCCCGTGGTCGGCTGGCAAAGTACTCATCAGACTCATCGGCTGAAACCTGCTCAACGGGACCTTCTATGCGTACCTGTCGTGAAAGCGAAGGCCACCAGAAGGTCATGGCCGCGAAGGGCACATTGCTCAGCTCGCTCCCCTTATGGCTATGGTAATTGGTGTAAAAAACCATGCCGCGCTCATCAAATCCCTTTAACAGCACCACCCGAGCGTGAGGGCGGCCTTGGCTATCTACGGTGGCTAGTGTCATGGCGTTGCCATCTTTGCCCTCTTTTTCCAGGGCAAGGCTAAACCACTCCTCGAATAGCACGAATGGATCCTCGGGTGTCTGAGACTCATCAAGCCTGCCGCCTTCATAATCACGCCTGATATCGGCTATGTTACGTGTCATCGAATACTTCTCCCTGGAGTTTCATCCATGTTCGCCGGTCTGTCTTTAAAGCTCAAGTGACCGACATCAATGGATGTTTAACGCGTTGACTCACTGCTTATATTTTCGGCGGTGTTGCAACTAACCGTTCCGACTGACGATTGCGGCTAACTGTCTCGCATTCTATGAGAAAGGCTCAATTAATGCGAAGCTATCTCACCACTGGGGCTCATCACTGCTGAGAGAGGACATGTTATGCGCGACAAGCTAGCGATTGAGGTATGGGATGGTTGGATTCGCCTGTTTCACTGGGGGTTAGTGGCGGCGGTGTTGATTTCATTTTATACCACCAAGACTAGCGGAGCGCCTTTCCTATTTCCAATTGAAGTGCATGCCCAGGCGGGCTACCTGGTAATCGGTCTACTCGTTTTCCGATGGCTGTGGGGCGCCTTGGGCAGCGTGTATGCGAGATTTAAAACGTTTTTATATCCACCCGCTGAAACAGTCGCCTACGCCAAGTCACTTTTTAAGCGCCAAACCAGCGTTTATGCCAGCCATAATCCGCTCGGCGGCTGGATGGTGTTGTTAATGCTTCTCTCGCTTAGTTTTCAAGCCGTGAGCGGGCTGTTTTTAAGTGACGATGTCTTTTTTCAGGCACCGCTCTATGGCGTATTTGGCGAAGCAGTAGGTAACCAATTGAGGACACTGCATCAGCTCAACAGTGATTTGCTCATCATTTTAATTGGGCTGCACCTGGTAGGATTGATTATGCACCGGCTGCTGGGTGAACCGCTGGTAGTAGCAATGTTGGTAGGTACCAAACGCCTTCACCAGCAGCCTGTCGATGCGCGTAAGGAGCGACTGCAGGCTGCCACGCTGCGCTTACGTGCGCTGGGTGCGCTATTGATCGCAGCGGGCGCCGTACTATGGCTCTGGTTTTAAAGCGGTGTTTATTGATTCAGCTGTCGACTGCGAAAGCGCGCATAGCTCATACAGCCGGTAAATAGCACCAGTGCGACAACGGCCTCTACCACTCCACGCAAGCCCTGCCCAGGCAGAGTGACCAGCATCACACCTTGCGTGAAGTAGAGCAGGCTAACAAAGGCGAGCCAGGCGTGGCCTCGAGCACGTTTACCAATGATGGAGGGTAAAAACAGTACCAGTGGCAGCACAAACGCAACCACCGGCCGCCAGTTAAAATCGTCGTCTTGGAGTAAAAAGCCACGGTAAATAACCAGTACCAGCAGAAGAGCAAAGCTGGCTAGCACCACCTGTCGACTTCTAAGGGTAAGCTTATCAAGCCCATGTTGTTCCTCTACCTTCTCCAGCCATTGCCTCATAATGCCTCCTGACGCATGGCGTGCAGCGCTAGAGCAAGTCGTGCCAGTCGTTTGCCCTGGGCAACACACAGCGCGCGTTCATCCTCATCGACAGAGCGGTCACTACGCGTTCCTGCTAAGTGGCTTGCACCATATGGCGTGCCACCAGTACGCGTTTCCAGCAAGGTGGTTTCACTATAAGGAACCCCTGCGTAGACCATGCCATGATGCAGTAGCGGCACCAGCATAGTGAGCAGGGTGCTCTCTTGCCCACCGTGCAGGCTGGAGGTCGAAGTGAAGGCACTGGCGGGTTTGTCGATCAAGGCACCGTTCATCCACAGACTGCTGGTGGAGTCGATAAAATACTTAAGCGGAGCGGCCATATTGCCAAACCGGGTGGGGCTACCCAGTGCTAACGCGCTGCAGTTGCGCAGGTCGTCTAGCTCAACGTACACCGCGCCCTCTGCAGGAATTTCTGGCTCAATAGCTTCACAGGTCGTTGAAACCGGCGCCACTGTGCGTAAACGCGCTTGAATGCCCGGCACGCTTTCTACACCAGCCGCAATTTGCTGCGCCATGGTGGCGGTCGCGCCAGAGCGCGAGTAGTACAGAACCAAAACGTACGGTGTCATTTCACTCATCACTATTCCTGAATGGGTTCATAAAAGCTGTCCTGGCAATAGGGCTTTGCATTAGGGCAAAGCAAAAGCATGGTGTCTATGGTATCAGAGCGAACGGGAAGTCCGCGTGAGGTACAAACGCATTTTGCTCCTCAGTTAAACGCAGGTAGACCCAGGCGCGGGTACCATCATCGAGGGTTATTGTCCTGCGCTCATAACGAACCCCCAGTCGTTCGTAGCGATCAAGACGAGACAGCTCGTCGGCATCCACTCGTAACAGTAGGCCCTTAACGTTGCTCCCCGGCTGGGGTGAAAGGTCGAGACCGTTGCGTTGGTACCCCTCTAGCACCGCATCTTTAGGGGCGCCGAAACTTCCCATGACCACTAAGCGAACGGGGGCATAGCGTAGTGTGCCATATACAAAGACCTGATGAGTGCGCTGTTCGATAGTAGGAAGATCGTCAGGTCGGTCATAAAACCACGGACTCAGCATGGTTAACCAGAGCCACCCGACTAGGCTAAGCAGACCCACACCGCTTAAAATCAAAAGGCGTTTTAGCCAAACCATTTTAATCACACCAGGGCGCCTCGCAATGTAGGATGAGAATGTGAATGGGGCGATAAAAAAACAGATGCTTAGCTTGTCGCCACAGACAGAGGATGACAAGTTCTATGTTATCGACTGTTTGAATCTGCTTAAGCAAACTACCCAGGTTTGCTAGGCTATGTTGGTAAAGTCTGCATGTGAATAGGTGCTCATTAGAACCTGCCGTAGGAGCCTGCAATGAATCAGCCGCTTCGTGATGATCTGGATTTTCGTGCTCTCGTAGGTGATGTGAAACCGCTGCCACCGAGAAATCGTGCTGACCCAGGCGCTAATCGCAAAAGCCCCTCAGAATCCCAGTTGGCTCGGCGGGAGTGGGCAGAGGAAGAAATGGGCGCACGCAATTTTCTGTCCGACGACTTTGTCGATCTGCTGCCCCCCTTTGATCCGATGGAGTATCGCCGCGAAGGCATTCAGCAGGGCGTAGTCGATAAATTAAAGCACGGGGGCTATAGCGTTCAGTCGCAGCTCCACTTGCTTCGGCGTCCATTAACAGAGTGCCGCCGTATGCTCTTTCCCTTTATTCAAGAAGCCTACGCCCACGATTTACGCTCCGTTATGATCGTGCATGGCCGCGGGCGAGAGATTGATAGCCCCGCCAACGTACTGCGTTCATACCTGGCCAAGTGGCTATGCCAGTTTGAGGAAGTGCAGGCGTACGTCTCCGCACAGCCTTCGGAAGGTGGGTTGGGCGCGACCTGGGTAATGCTACGTAAAAGCGATCGCGCCAAAGCCAATAATCGCGAGCGCCAGCAGAAGCGGCGGGGGTGACGGTTTAATAATAGAGCCAGTCACAAATAAAAAGGGCAACCGAAGCTGCCCTTTTGAGTTTATAATATTCACGCCCTGCGTCTACTTATTGTCGGCTAAACGGCGCTCAAACAGCGCCTGTCGCTCTTCTACATCGGGTTGGTAGCGAACGCTGATAAAACTTAGCGCGCGCAGGGCATCCTCGGGATGCTGGTCATCGCGCAGCGCCATGGCAGTAAAACCACAGCGGCGCATATACTCCAACTGATCCACCAGAACATCACCTACCGCGCGCACTTCGCCACTATAGCCGTATCGCTCGCGTAGCAGGCGGGCGATGGTGTAACCCCGGCCATCCGTAAACGCAGGGAAATCAACCGCGATTGCGCTAGCACTACTCAGCTGTTGGCCTAACTCAAGATTAAGCTCGGTATCGCTGGTGAGTAGCGGTGCCAACTCAGCGTCGTCCTGATTGGCCTGCCACAATGCCAGCGGTACAAACGCCGGGCGCTGCTCGGGAAGGGCATCTGCATCGTAGGAAACACACCAAGCGTTTTCCGCCGCAAGCTCGCCATTGAAAATTAAGTGATCGACATGAACCGGTGTCTGTTCAACCGCTTCAGCTTGCGTCTCATCAGGTTTATTAGGCACAGGGTTATTAGGCATAGACACGCTCCTTAAAGGGTTTTAAGCCAATACGGCGGTAGGTATCCAAGAAGCGTTCGTCCTCATGGCGCTGTGACACATAGACTTCCAATACTTTTTCAACTACATCCGGCACGTCTGAGCGGAAAAAGGACGGGCCTAAAATCTTACCAAGCGAGGCATCGTCGGTGGAGTTGCCGCCAATCGATATCTGATAGAACTCTTCGCCTTTTTTATCCACGCCCAAGATGCCGATATGACCAACGTGGTGGTGGCCACAAGCATTCATGCAGCCGGAAATATTCAGATCCAGCGGGCCAAGGTCATACAAGAAGTCGAGGTCTTCAAAACGTTCCTGCAGCGCCTGGGCAATGGGAATAGAGACCGCATTAGCCAAGCTGCAGTAGTCGCCCCCAGGGCAGCAGATAATGTCGTTGAGCGTGCCTACGGTCGGGTTCGCCATGCCCAACGCTTCCAGCTCATTCCACAGTGCTTCCAGTTCATCGATCGGCACATCAGAGAGCACTAAGTTCTGCTCGTGGGTAACACGCACTTCACCAAAGCTGTAGCGATCGGCTAAATCAGCGACGGCTTCCATTTGGTCAGCGGTGACATCCCCAGGCGCATGCTCGCGGCGTTTCAGTGACAGCGTTACGGCCTTATAGCCGGGCACTTTGTGGTCGGTCACGTTGTTGGTGACAAAGCGTGCGAAGCTGCGGTTTTCAGCGCGCAATCGGTCAAAATCTTCGTTAGCATTCTCTGCAACCGGGCGACGATCAGGCTCAGGGAAGTGAACTTTGGCTGCGTCGACGGCTGCTTGGTTAAGCGTTTGCGGGCCGTCTTTCAAATGCGCCCACTCTTCCTCCACCCGACGACGGTACTCCTCAATACCCAGAGCTTTTACCAGGATTTTAATCCGCGCCTTGAACTTGTTATCCCGGCGACCAAACTGGTTGTATACCCGTACACAGGCTTCCAGGTAGGTGAGCAGATGCTGCCAGGGCAGATCTTCACGTACCACGTCTGCAATCATCGGCGTACGGCCAAGGCCGCCACCGGCTAGCACTTTAACACGCAGCTCGCCGTCGGCGTTGTGCCATAGGCGCAGGCCAATATCGTGTACTTGAATCGCCGCACGGTCTTGGGCCGCACCGCTGACCGCGATTTTAAACTTACGCGGCAGATAGGCGAATTCCGGGTGCAGAGTCGACCACTGGCGGATTAATTCGCACCAGGGGCGTGGATCTTCCACTTCATCGTTGGCGATGCCGGCAAACTGGTCGCTGGTGGTGTTACGAATGCAGTTACCACTGGTTTGAATCGCGTGCATCTGTACTTTGGCGAGATCTGCCAAAATATCCGGCACGTCTTCAAGGGCAGGCCAGTTGAGCTGCAAATTTTGCCGGGTGGTAAAGTGGCCATAGCCTCGGTCATAGCGGCGGGTGATCTCAGCTAGGGCACGCAGCTGGCTACCCGCCAGCATGCCGTAAGGAATCGCAATACGCAGCATAGGCGCATGGCGCTGAATATAGAGGCCGTTCTGCAACCGTAAAGGGCGAAACTCCTCTTCTCCCAAACGCCCAGCGCGGTAGCGTTCCATTTGGTCGCGGAACTGAGCGACACGCTCGTCAACCAGGGTTTGGTCGTGAATATCATAACGGTACATGTGGCACGATCCTGCTAAAAAGCGAAATGGTCACGTTGAGACGGACGTTAATGTAGCGTCACCTTAACGCGGGCGTCATATTCTTCAAAAGAATATATAATTATCTTTTTATCTCTAAAAGCTATTTAGAATATCTATTATGAGTCAGGCAGCCTGCTTATAAAGCAGGGGCCAGCCAGCGTCGTCGTTGCCATACCCATAAAAAGCCAGCTGAGTTTATCAACCGGTAGAGCAGTTGCATAAGCCAGATACCTAATAAGCCCTGGTTTAAACCAATCCCGACCCACCAGGCCAGGGGTAAAAAAAGTAGCCACTGCATTCCCAGGGTCAACATCATCACCGTGCGTTGAGCGCCCGCGCCCATTAAGGCCTGGGCGAGCACTAAAGCTGCGGCATCCAATACAATCATCACGCCGGTTATCTGCAACGGAAGTTTACCCAGCGCTACTAGCTCGCTACTGCTGAAAAATATCCCAAGTACCTGTTCGGGTATCATTAACATCGGCAGCGCCAGCACAAGTAGCAGTAGCCATGCGACCCGCAGCGCATCCAGGCCCCAGCGGTGGGCTTCGTGCTGAGCATCTCGGCCTAATGCCTCACCCACTAAGCTCATCGCTGCAACGCCAATCCCCACCCCCGGCAAAATTAGCAGCAGTGAAAGATTAATCAATACATGGCCAACCGCGACACTGGCCGTGCCTAGCTGGCTAAGTAACCAAATGAGTACCGCATAGCCCGCTGCAAATAAAAACTGCTGCAAAGAGTGAGGAGCGGCAAGTACCAAGGTCGTGCGCAGGGTGGCTAAGCAGGGCATGCGTGTCAAACAAAGTTGGATACATGGGCTTTTTATGCTCACACAACACCAAACAATCAAACCAATAAACAGCGATAATGTTGTACCAGCACCCGCACCGCTCGCCCCCATTTTGGGTAGCCCGGCGAATCCATAGATCAACCCCGCACTGGCCGCCACATTAATCACGTGAACCGCCACGATGATACGCAAGTAGAGATGCGTTTGCTGGCGTCCGTTCCAGTAGCCACGAAAGCAGAGCGTTAGCGCAATGGCCATTAGTGACACCACCCGCCAACGAAAATAGTCAACGGCGACGCTTTGAACATCATCGGCCTGGCTAATCAAGCCAATCAGCAGCGGTGCTTGCCACCAAGCCAAGAGTGACAGCGGCAGGCCAACACCAAGCCCAATCACCAGCCCTGAGTTAAGCGGATGGGCAATATCCGCGTGGGCAGCCCCCACGCGCTGGGCGGTTTGTGACTGCACGCTGGAGGAGAGGCCAAATACAAGAGCGCTGAGCATAAACATGGCGTAGCCGCCCACGCCAACACCCGCGAGCGCTACCTCGCCTAAATGCCCCACCAGGGCAGCATCGATCAAGTTGAGCATGCTCTGGGAGAGCATGCCCAACATAATCGGAAAAGCTAAGCGCATGACCTTGCCATGGCGACCGGGGACAAACAGCATTAATTAGCTCAGGTCGTAGGAGAGCACTGGCGAGAGCCAGCGCTCCATCTCCTCAAGGGGCATCTGTTTACGCTCGGCAATGGCCTCGACCTGATCCCGGGTAATCTTACCGGTGGAGAAGTACTTCGACTGGGGATGGGCAAAGTACCAGCCAGAAACCGCTGCCGCAGGCCACATGGCGAAGTTTTCGGTCAATGCCAAACCGGTATTTTCGGTGGCATCGAGCAGCCGGAATAGCGTGGCTTTTTCGGTATGATCCGGGCAGGCAGGGTAGCCGGGGGCAGGGCGGATGCCCTGATACTTCTCAGCGATCAGGGCATCGTTGTCCAGCGTTTCTTCCGGTACATAGCCCCAAAACTCTTTACGCACCCGTTCATGCATGCGCTCGGCGAAGGCTTCTGCAAGGCGATCTGTCAACGCCTGCACCATAATCGCATTGTAGTCGTCGCCTGCCGCCTCATAAGCTTTGGATAGCTCATGAACGCCGTGGCCCGTAGTGACCGCAAAGCCGCCAATCCAGTCAGCTTTGCCGCTCTCTTTGGGAGCAATAAAGTCGGCCAGGCTGTAGCAGATACCGTCACGGCCTTTAGTGGTCTGTTGACGGATATGGAAGAGACGTTCGACGACTTCGCTGCGTGACTCATCGGCGTACACCTCGATGACATCATCATCAACGCTGTTGGCGGGCCATAGGCCGATAACACCGCGGGCCTGGACGCGTTTCTCATTGACCAGCTTGCGCAGCATGACCTTGGCATCTTCAAACAGGTTGCGGGCTGCTTCACCGACCACCTTGTCGTCGAGTATCTTGGGATACTTACCCGCTAACTGCCAGCTCATAAAGAAGGGCGTCCAGTCGATGCGCTCGATCAATTCTTCGAGGTCGTAGTCATCGAAAGTTTTTAGCCCCAGCATATTGGGCTCGGCGGGAGTGTGGGCGCTCCAGTCGGTACGGAAGCGCCGCTTGCGTGCCTGGGTGTAGTCCAGGTCCGCCGCTTTGGGACGACGCTTGGCGTTACGCTCGCGAACCTTCTCGTACTCTTCACGTATTTCAGCGACGTAAGGTGTTTTTAAAGCAGGCGTCAACAATCGGCCCGCTACACCAACGGCCCGGGAGGCATCGGTAACGTAAATCACCGGATGCTCATACTGCGGCTCAATCTTCACCGCGGTATGCGCTTTTGAGGTGGTAGCACCGCCAATCAGTAACGGTAGATCCATACCTCGACGCTGCATCTCTTTGGCGACGTGAACCATCTCATCCAGCGACGGGGTGATTAGCCCGGAAAGTCCGATAATATCGGCGTTGTGCTCTTTGGCCGCCTGCAGGATTTTATCTGCGGCGACCATAACGCCAAGATCGATCACCTCGTAGTTATTGCATTGCAAAACCACGCCGACGATATTTTTACCAATATCGTGGACATCGCCTTTCACCGTTGCCATTACGATCTTGCCTTTGGCTTTGGTCTCTTCGCTCTTTTCGGCTTCGATATAGGGGATTAAGTAGGCCACGGCCTGTTTCATGACCCGCGCAGACTTAACTACCTGAGGCAGGAACATTTTGCCGTCGCCAAACAAATCGCCGACCACGTTCATACCGTCCATCAGCGGGCCTTCGATCACCTCAATAGGGCGTTCGGCCTCTGCGCGGGCCTGTTCGGTGTCATCCTCAATATACACCGTAATACCTTTAACCAGCGCGTGTTCGATACGCTTGTTAACCGGCCAGCTGCGCCACTCAAGATCCTCTTTCTTAGCCGCGCCGCTGCCGTCGCCTTTATACTTATCGGCGATATCCAGCAGTCGCTCGGTGCCATCGCTACGCCGGTTAAGCACCACGTCTTCAACCGCATCGCGCAGCTCGGCGGGGAGGTCGTCGTAAACAGCGAGCTGGCCTGCGTTGACGATGCCCATGGTGAGGCCCGCACGGATGGCGTGATAGAGGAACGCCGAGTGAATTGCTTCGCGCACCGGGTTGTTGCCACGGAACGAGAACGAGACGTTAGACACCCCGCCAGAAATCATCGCGTGGGGCAGGTTTTCGCGAATCCACTGGGTCGCTTCGATAAAGTCGACCGCGTAGTTGTTGTGCTCCTCAATACCGGTGGCGATGGCAAAGATATTGGGGTCAAAGATAATGTCTTCCGCGGGGAAGCCGATGTCATCCACCAGCAGGCGGTAGGCGCGCTGACAAATTTCGGTTTTGCGGGCAAAGGTGTCTGCCTGGCCCTCTTCATCAAAGGCCATGACGACAATGGCAGCACCAAAGCGGCGGCATTTGGTCGCCTGTTCGCGGAAGGCGGCTTCACCCTCTTTAAGCGAGATGGAGTTCACCACCGCCTTGCCCTGGACACACTTGAGGCCCGCTTCGATAATCTCCCACTTGGAGGAGTCGATCATAATCGGCACACGGGCGATATCTGGCTCGCCGGCAATCAGGTTAAGGAAACGCTCCATGGCTTCCTTGGACTCGAGCATGCCCTCGTCCATGTTGATATCGATGACCTGGGCGCCGCTTTCTACCTGCTCCAGGGCGACTTCCAAGGCGGTGGTGAAGTCCTCTTCCACAATCAAGCGCTTAAAGCGCGCCGAGCCGGTGACGTTGGTGCGCTCGCCGACGTTGACGAACAGCGAGTCAGCCTCAATGTTGAACGGCTCTAGGCCTGATAGACGGCAGGCGCGGCTGCGCTCAGGAATTACCCGCGGCGTCATATCGCGAACCGAATCAGCAATGGCGCGAATGTGCTCGGGTGTTGAGCCGCAGCAGCCGCCGATAATATTCACCAACCCGCTGGCAGCAAACTCGCTGACAATCTCCGACATCTCTTCCGGCGTTTGGTCGTACTCACCAAACTCGTTGGGCAGGCCCGCATTGGGGTGGGCGGAGACAAAGGTATCGGCTTTGGTAGAGAGTTCTTCCAGATAGGGGCGCAGCTCCTCGGCACCCAAGGCACAGTTCAAGCCTACCGACAGCGGCTGAGCATGGCGTACCGAGTTCCAGAAGGCTTCGGTGGTTTGACCTGACAGCGTACGCCCCGAGGCATCGGTAATGGTGCCGGAGATCATTACCGGCAAGCGCTCGCCGCGATCATCGAACAGCTCTTCCAGGGCATAGATCGCGGCTTTGGCGTTAAGCGTATCGAAGATGGTTTCGATCATGATCAGATCAGCACCGCCTGCAATCAGCGCTTCAGCGGCCTCATAGTAGTTCTCGCGCAGCTCATCAAAGGTAACGTTACGCTTGGCGGGATCATTCACATCCGGCGATAGCGACGCTGTGCGCGAGGTGGGGCCTAACACACCTGCCACGTAGCGGGGCACACCGGTTTCAGCGGCCACTGCGTCGCAGACCTCACGAGCCAGGCGCGCTGATTCACGGTTGAGTTCAACCACCAGCGATTCCATGCCGTAATCAGACTGTGACAGCTGA
>TARA_R110001583_G_scaffold194983_2_pt1 | contig 58537 bp, 55 predicted proteins | sample TARA_R110001583 | Tara Oceans TARA_R110001583 (sample SAMEA4398432) | marine metagenome | biome: Polar Biome; feature: [MES] marine water layer (ENVO:01000295) within the mesopelagic zone...; material: water (ENVO:00002006), including particulate matter (ENVO:01000060) such... | reverse complement strand
GGTTTGCCAAAGGGTTTGCCAAAGGGTTTGCCAAAGGGTTTGCCACAGAGTTTGCCAAAGGGTTTGAATGACATCGCCTTTGGGAGGCCGCTGCGTGATCACTGCCGCACCCCGGCGCGTTCCATGCCTGAAATATGGGCGCATGGGCCATCGCGGCACCAACCGGACCACGGATCGCGACGCAATGGCTCTTTTCACCGGGAAACCGACAGGCTAAGCCTGTGGCAACACGATGAAATGCGAAAGAAGGACAAGCCTATGGTCAAGATCACCTATGTCGAATTTGGCGGCACTGAACATGTTGTGGACGTGCCCGTGGGGCGCACCGTGATGGAAGGCGCGCGCGACAATGGCGTGCCGGGCATTGATGCCGATTGCGGCGGGGCCTGCGCGTGTTCGACCTGTCACGTTTATGTTGCGCCTGAGTGGGTCGAAAAAATCCCCGCGAAAGACGACATGGAAGAGGATATGTTGGATTTCGCCTATCAACCCGATCCGGTGCGGTCGCGCCTGACCTGTCAGATCAAAGTGACCGATGCGATTGACGGTCTCGTCGTCAACCTGCCCGAAAAGCAAATCTGATGCTGCGTCTGGCCGCGGCTTTTGTGCTGGCGGCCAGCCCGCTTGTCGCCACCGAGATCACGAATGACATCACCTCCGCGCGTTACATCGAGCCAACGGATGTCTACGGCCATAGTGCCGTGGCGGGCGGTGAATATGCGCAGATGCGGGTTGCTTTAAGTGACGGCACCGAGCGCAACGTGTCTTTCAAGAAAAGCATTTTCGAGGACACAGCACCGCGTCTGCATGATTTTGATGGCGATGGCGCGCCCGAAATCGTCACCGTCGTCAGCGGTTTTGCCACCGGTGCTTGGGTCCAGGTCTGGTCGCTCAATGCCTCGGGCGCGCTGATCCCGGCCAAATCCAATGCCCCAATCGGCCAGCGCCACCGTTGGCTTGCGATTGCAGGCATTGCTGATTTTGATGGCGATGGCGTCGATGACATCGCCTATATCGACCGCCCGCATTTGACCAAAGAACTGGTGATCCTGCCAGTCGATCTGGCGGGGTCGGGGATGTTAGATGCCTCCGCCCGCCTTGCCGGTCTGACCAATCATCACCTTGGCTCTGCCGAGATCGAAGGCGGCATTCGCGACTGTTCTGGGCACTTGCCGGTGATCGTCACCGCCAATGCGGACTGGTCGCAGGTTATGGAAACCCGATTTGAAAATGGGGCGTTGGTCAGCACTCCCGTTGCGTCCTACGTCGGGGCAGATAGCTTTGCGCCTTTCCTGATCTGTCCTTAATGCGCTCGTGATGCGCGCCTGAGGGACAGGGCGACGCCTTTCGGAAACTTAGCCACCTGAAAGCCCCGCAAATTGGGCCGTGCCGCGCGTTTTGGCGCTGGCATTCGCTGTCGGCTGTGGCACAACGCCTCGACCCTTTAAAGAAAGATCGAGGACTTTGACATGACCTCCCATGTGCTGACCGTGACCTGTCCCTCCAAGCGCGGAATCGTGGCTGCGATTTCCGGCAAATTGGCGGAGCTTGGCTGTAACATCACCGATTCCGCGCAATTCGATGATCCGGGCACCGATCAATTTTTCATGCGGGTGAGTTTTGTCTCTGAGACCGGCCTGACCCAGCCTGAACTGGCCCAAGGCTTTGCTCCCGTGGCCGAGGCTTTTGACATGCGCTGGGCGGTGCGGGACGAGGCCAAAAAGATGAAAGTCGTGATCATGGTCTCGCGCTTTGGTCATTGCCTTAACGATTTGCTGTATCGCTGGCGCATCGGGGCTTTGCCGATCGACATCGTTGCCGTGGTTTCAAACCACATGGATTATCAAAAGGTTGTGGTGAATCACGACATTCCTTTCCACTGCATCAAGGTGACCAAAGAGAACAAACCCGATGCGGAAGCTGCGATCATGCAAGTGGTCGAAGACTCCGGTGCGGAGCTGATCGTTTTGGCGCGTTACATGCAAATTCTGTCAGATAAAATGTGCCAACAGATGTCTGGTCGGATCATCAACATCCACCATTCGTTCTTGCCGTCCTTCAAAGGCGCGAACCCCTATAAACAGGCGTTTGAGCGGGGGGTGAAATTGATCGGCGCGACGGCGCATTATGTCACGGCGGATTTGGACGAAGGGCCGATTATTGAACAAGACACGGTGCGGATCACCCATGCGCAATCCTCCGAGGATTACGTTTCTTTGGGGCGTGATGTGGAGGCTCAGGTGCTGTCGCGTGCAATCCATGCCCATATCCACCATCGTGTGTTTATCAATGGCAATAAAACGGTGGTGTTCCCGGCCTCTCCCGGCAGCTACGCTTCTGAGCGGATGGGGTAAGGAGGGGCTCTGCCCCTCGGTAGGGCAGCGCGCTGCCCTACCTCACCCCGGGATATTTTACGACAAAAGAAGCCGTAGGTTTACCGCCCATTAAGTTTGCTGCGCGATGCTCACCCCACGGTACAGGCGGGGACGCCGATGACCGTGACGGAAGAAGGCCCTTCGCTCTCCTCAAGCGGAGGGTCATTTCTTTTGTCTTAAAAATATCCCGGGGGTTTGGGGGCAGGCCCCCAATAAAACGAAGCCGTGGACATAGAAAAAGGCGTGCCGTTCGAGCACGCCTCTGTTCTGTCGCGACAGCCAGTGTTTGGGCTTTTACACCAAAGTTCCAAACCGGAGGGCCATTCGAGCCAGTGGTGCATTTCGCAGCTTGGTTTATCGCAGGGTAAGGTTAATGTTTTGCTAAGAGCGGTCGTAAAAGTTCAAAGCACCGCCCGCAGGCCGGTCTTTCGTAAAATAAAGGCAAGAACCAAGGCCATAAAAACCGCGCCATAGGCACTGACGAGACCAAAATCTTTTTGCCAAATCATCGTGTGAAGGATCTCGGCACAGTCGAGAGTAGCGAGCGAGACGATCCCAAGGCTCAGCGCTATGCTGACAAGAAAGAGGCCAAATTCAACGCGTCCCATCGGCTTGGGCATAAGGATCACGCGGAGCAGGGCCGGAATGGACATGCCGACAAACCCGATGATCATCGCATTTGCATCTCCGCCGCTGCTCATCAGCTCGGAACAGGTAAAAGGGGCGCTGCGTGGCCCCGCGACAAAGCCAATCCCATTTGTCGGCCAGAAGAAGGGCACAGATGCGGCGTAGAAAAGAAGCGCGGCGTAGAGCAGAGACACACAGATGTGGATGTCTCGGCGCATGTCTTACATCGCCCGCCAGCCAATATCAGAGCGATAAAACCCGCCTGGCCATTCGATCCCCTCGATCATCGCATAGGCGCGATCTCGGGCCTCTTTGAGGCTTTCGCCACGCGCGGTGACGTTCAACACGCGGCCTCCTACGGCGACAATCGCCCCGTCTTTGAGAGCGGTGCCTGCGTGGAACACCATGTTTTTGCTGTCCTCTGGCAAAGTGTCCAAGCCTTTGATCACAGAGCCTTTTGCGTAAGATCCCGGATAGCCATTCGCGGCCATGACAACGGTGATCGCATGATCATCGGCCCAGTTGACCTGTGCCTGATCCAGCCGGCCTTCGGCGGTCGCGAGCAACAGATCAAGCGCCTGTGCGCCGAGCCGCATCATCAAGACCTGACATTCCGGGTCGCCAAAGCGACAGTTGTATTCGACAAGGCGCGGTTGACCGTCTTTGATCATGAAGCCCGCATAGAGCACGCCCTGATAGGGCATCCCGCGTTTGGCCATTTCCACAACGGTCGGTTTGACGATCTCGTCCATGGCTTTCTGAATGACGCTGTCGGTCATGACGGGCGCGGGGGAATAGGCGCCCATGCCGCCGGTGTTCGGGCCGCTGTCACCATCGCCGACACGTTTGTGGTCTTGCGCCGTGCCGATGGGCAGGACGTTTTCGCCGTCACAGAGGATGAACCAAGAGGCCTCTTCACCCTCCATGAACTCCTCGATCACCACTTCGGCCCCTGCCGCACCAAATTCGCCGCCGAACATGTCCTCGATGGCATCCAAAGCGGCCTGTTCGTCCATCGCCACGATCACGCCTTTGCCTGCGGCCAAACCATCGGCTTTCACCACGATTGGCGCGCCTTGGGTGCGGATATAGTCTTTGGCCGGGGTGGCCTCGGTAAACCGGGCATAGCCTGCGGTCGGCGCACCAGAGGCGTCGCAAATTTCTTTGGTAAAGGCTTTCGAGGCCTCCAGTTGCGCCGCCGCTTTCGAGGGGCCAAAGGTCAACACACCAGCGGCACGCAAATCATCGGCGACGCCTGCGGCCAAGGGAGCTTCTGGTCCGATGATCACAAAATCAATCGCGTTTTCTTCGACAAACCCCACGACAGCCGCGCCATCATTGATGTCAAATTTTGCGCATTCGGCGATCATTTCGATCCCCGCATTGCCGGGGGCGACGATCAATTTGTCGCATTTCGGGTTTTGCATCACAGCCCAAGCCAAAGCATGTTCGCGCCCGCCGCTGCCCAAGATCAGAATGTTCATTCTCGCGTCCCCGCTTTTCATCCGGTTTCGGGCGTTTTAGGGTGAGTAGGAACACGACACAAGCGTGAGCACCCATATGTCCGAGCTTTTCGAAGATGACGGCCCGCAAGGAACGTCAAATGCGCCTGAATTCACCGTTTCCGAACTGTCGGGTGCGGTGAAAAAGATCATCGAGGGCGAGTTTGGCTTTGTCCGGGTCCGTGCAGAGGTTGGGCGGGTGTCGCGGCCACGGTCTGGGCATCTGTATTTCGACCTCAAGGACGACAAATCCGTGATCAATGCGGTGAGTTGGAAAGGGCAGGTGGCAAAGATGCAGGTCCAGCCCGAAGAGGGGATGGAGATCATCGCCACGGGCCGGATGACAACTTTTCCGGGCGGGTCGCGGTATCAGATCATCGTTGACAGTGTCGAGCCGGCGGGGGCGGGTGCCTTGATGGCGATGCTGGAGAAACGCAAAGTGGCCTTGGCCGCCGAGGGTCTGTTTGATCCGGCGCGCAAGCAACCGATTCCCTATTTGCCAAAGGTGATCGGTGTGGTGACCTCGCCTTCCGGGGCTGTGATCCGCGATATTTTGCACCGTCTGCGCGACCGTTTCCCACGCCATGTGTTGATCTGGCCGGTGGCGGTTCAGGGCCAAAACTGCGCCGCCGAAGTGAGCCGTGGGATCGAAGGCTTTAATGCTTTGCCCAAAGACGGGCCGATCCCGCGTCCCGATTTGATCATCGTGGCGCGTGGCGGTGGTTCGGTTGAGGATCTTTGGGGCTTTAACGAAGAGATGGTGGTGCGGGCTGCGGCGGCCTCAAACATTCCGTTGATTTCCGCCGTGGGGCATGAAACCGACACGACGCTGATTGATTTCGCCTCTGACATGCGCGCACCGACGCCGACGGCCGCCGCCGAAATTGCCGTGCCCGTACGACGTGAGCTTTGGGTCACGCTGCAAGAGATGCGGGCGCGGATGGAGCGGGCGTTGAGCCTTGGCGTGACGCGTCGGCGGCAACGGTTGAGTGACCTGTCTCGCGCTTTGCCACAGCGCGGGCGGCTTTTGGATGGGCCGCGTCAGCGCGTCGATCAGGCGGAAGCACGTTTGAACCAAGCCTTGATCACCTCCGTGGGCAATCGTCGGTTGAAATTGTCTGAGCGGTCCGCCGTTCTGCGGCCAACGCTATTGCGCGGGATGTTGAAGCGCGGACAGGAGAAAACGGCGGTCCTTGGCGGGCGTCTTGGCCCGGCTTTGGCCCGGTCTGTGGCGCAAAGGCGCCGTGATTTATCCAGTGCCGCCAAAGGTTTGGACCCTATGCGCCTGTCGCGCCACACAGTTCAGGCGCGGGGTCAGTTGGATCAACTCACCGCCCGGTTTGAACGTGCGTCCAAGGCGCAAACCGAGCGCTGGCGCGGGGTGTTGGATCGCCGGGCCGGGATGCTTGAGGCGCTGTCCTACCAAAAGACTTTGGAACGCGGCTATGCGGTGGTTTGGGATGCCTCTGGTGGGGTCGTGACCTCAGCCAAGGATGCGAGCCGGATGCATGAGGTGCAGTTTGCCGACGGTCGGGCGCGGATTGGCGGCGGGGCGGTGGTGGTCCCATCACCTGCGAAGGCGAAAAAGCCAAAAGGCGGCGGACCAGAGCAGGGGTCTTTGTTTTAACGGGTCCGATGTCGAACGGATCAAACCCCGACTTGTGGCCCCATACAGCTGAGCGGCCCGTCGCTGGCCCAAGCTTCGTAGAGTTCCGTGCCGCTTTCGCCTTGGAACACGGCCTTTAATTTGTCGCTTTCAACAAAGAACTGCCAGCATTGTGGGGCGGAGCCGTCCTCGTAGACGAAACAGATGTTTTGCCCGGATTCGTACCAGATGCCCTCTTTGCATGTGTCCTCGTCAAACGCCCAACGGACGCGGTTGCCGGGGAGGTATTCTTCTGCGCCGTAGGGTTGTCCCCCCTCAGCATAGGTGAGGGTTTTGCCGGTGGCATAAGCTTCAAATTCGCTGCCAGTCAGCGGCTCAGACCCCGCCGGTGCGGCGAAAGTCGAGGTGGCGAAGACCAAAATCAAGGGGGCCAAAGAGGCCGGGAGAGACAGCTTTTTCATCATTTGGAAACCATGCCACAGCATTGCGATGAGCTCCACTCACATTCTTAACATCTGGTTAACTGGTCAACGTGGCGTTGGAGCTTTGTCCGCATCGGCCATCACCCGCGCCACACGTTTGTCCATCACTTTGAACCAAAGCGGCGGGATCAGCGCGAGCGTCGCCATGGCCGGTAAGGAGCGTGGCAAGCGCGGCATGTCATCCGACAGTTCAAGCGCGATATAGGGCGTCATCGGATGGGCGTGGTGATCAGAATGACGCGGCGCATTGAGCATCAAAAACGAGGTGAACCATTGCGGGCTGTTCCACGAATGTGCAGGCCCCACAGGTTCATATTTGCCCTCAGACACTTCGGCGCGGCGCAACCCGTAATGTTGGACGTAATCCGAGAGCATCAATTGCGAAGAGGCATAGCCCGCGAGCAAGATGTATTTGAAAACCCCCAATATTCCGCCGATTTGAAAGGCGATGAACAGACAGATCACAGCCCCGCCAAGATAGAGCGCATAGGGGTGTAAATCAGTGGCAGAGGCGCGTGCCCGCAGGGTGTTTTCTTCACGCAGCCCGGCCTTAAAAGATCCGATCCACGCGCGTGGCAAAAACCGATAATAGCTCATGCCTAGGGGGGCGGAGTTTGGGTCCTGAGCCGAGGCGGCATAGCGGTGATGGACGCGGACATGGGCGGTGGCGTGATGGCCAAACAAGAGGGTGATATAGACCCACGTGCCCAACCGCCGCAACGTCCGATCCGAGCGGTGGATCAGCTCGTGGGCGTTGGAATTTGACACCTGTCCAAAGAACAGACCAAAGCCGAAAAACATGAATGCCCGCTCCCAAATTGCGAAAGGCCCGACAGAGAGCGCCCAAACGGCCAAGGGCATCATCGCAAAATGCGAAAGGGCGAGGATGGTGGACAGGGCATTGGCGTCGGGAAATGCGGCCTCTGGATCGGCAGGGTCGCGGGCGAGGCTGACCAGCTGATCAAAGCCATAGGCCAGTACGGTCATATACAGAAACCCGGCCACCGCCCAGAGCCCGCCAAACAGCGCGCCCAGAGACAAAAGCGCAACCGGGGCGAGGGTAGACAGGGCAAAAAAGCGAATGATGTGAGCGGTTTTTTGGGGATTGGACATCATGGACGCACCTTCTGGAATGTGCAGACTATAGGCGGTGTCCCCTATCGGTGCAAAAGCATTCAGCCGCGATAGAGACGGCGCAGGTCAAAGAGGGCAGGGAGGATTGGGATGGTGCAATTTAACATCGGCGTTGGCGGCGGCATGGCAGCAGCCATTCTTGCGGCGCTGGCCTATTTGCCTGTCACCCATCGCGACAAAACGCTCTGGCACAGCGCGCTCAAAACCGTTCCCGTCGCAGTATGTGCCATGATCGCAATGACGCAGAGCGCGCCGGGGCTTTTGGTCGCGGGCTTGGCGTTGTCGGCTTTGGGCGATTGGGCGTTGTCGCGTCCCTTTGAGCGGGCGTTTATGGCCGGGTTGGTGAGTTTTGCCCTCGCGCATCTGTGTTATCTTGGACTGTTCTCTGGCTTGGTCGAGACCTGGCGCATCCTTCCCGCGCTCCTTTTGATCGGGTTTGCGCTTTCAAGCGAGCTTTGGCTGGCCCCCTTCACGGGCGATTTGCGGTGGCCGGTGCGCATTTATGTTGGATTGATTTGCGCGATGGCGGTTGCGGCGCTGAGCCTGCCTGATCTTTACCGCATGGCAAGTGTCGGCGCGCTGCTTTTTATGGCCTCGGACCTGATCCTTGCGCTTCAGATGTTTCGCATGTCGGCAGGGACCAAGCGGGCGCGCTGGGCTGGCTATGCGCTGTGGACCCTGTACATCCTTGGGCAAATGGCGATTCTTTTCGCCTTTGTTGCTCTCAAACCGGCTGCCTAGGGCTTTTCTAAAAGGCCAAGACCGATTAAGTGAGCAAGGAACGGAGGCCAAATGTCGCTATTCTCGAAACTGAAATCTCGCCTAAAGAAAACTTCGTCGAAACTCGACGAGGGTCTTGAGGCGATTGTCGAAGATGGCGGTGTGCAAAGCAGCGCGGATGAGGCGGTTTTGGCCGATCCGGTGGTGCCCGAGGTCGCGCCGATTGAGCCGCCTTTGGAACAGCCCGTGCCCCTCCCAGAAACAGGTGCGCCGCCTGATCCGGTTGAGACACCCGACGCGACACCCATTGAGATCCCGCGTGCAGTGACACCGTTGGAAATCCCGGTTGAGACCGTTGTGAACCAGGTGCCCGAACCGACTGCGCCCGCGACAAAGCCGGGCTTGGTTGGGCGTCTTTTGGGCCGCAAAGAGGCTCAGCCCGTGCTGCGGCGCACCCTTGATGATGCGATGTTGGAGCAGCTTGAAGAGCTGTTGATCACCGCCGATATGGGCGTCGAAACCTCGATGCGCGTCACCGCCGCGATGGCCGAGGGGCGGTACGGTAAAAAGCTTTCGGTCGATGAAATCAAGCGCCTGATGGCCAGTGAAATTGCACGAATCATGGAGCCTGTGGCCAAGCCGATGCCGCTGTATCCCAAGACACCGCAGGTGGTTTTGGTGGTGGGCGTCAACGGATCGGGCAAAACCACGACGATCGGCAAATTGGCCAGCCAATTCAAAGCCGCCGGGAAAACCGTTGTGATTGCCGCCGGGGACACGTTCCGCGCCGCGGCTGTCGAACAATTGCAGGTCTGGGGCACACGCGCCGGCGTGCCGGTTTTGACCGCACCCGAGGGCTCTGACCCCGCCTCATTGGCCTTTGATGCTATGACCAAAGCCGAAGAATTGGGCGCAGATCTGTTGATGATCGACACCGCCGGACGGTTGCAAAACCGCGCCGATTTGATGGAAGAGCTGTCCAAAATCGTCCGGGTGATCCGTAAAAAGGACGCCACCGCACCGCACAACACATTGCTTGTGCTGGACGCGACAACCGGACAAAACGCGATTTCACAGGTTGAGATTTTCCAAAAACTCGCGGATGTCTCCGGCCTTGTGATGACAAAACTCGACGGTACGGCGCGCGGTGGTGTGCTTGTGAGCCTCGCGGATAAGTTCGGCCTGCCGATCCATGCGATTGGGGTGGGCGAACAGATCGACGACCTTGCGCCGTTTGACCCCGAAGATTTTGCCAAGGCCCTGATGGGTCTGGAGGTTTGATGTTAGAAATTCTGCACGCAATCGGCCCGGGCAACTGGGTTTCGGGCGGTGACGTTGTTGAGCGTCGCGAATCCATGCAGGAGCTGTTTTTCGATCACCCGGTGTGCCCGGAGGAGACCGAAGAGGACTGGCCCGACGACCGTCAACTCTACGCCGAAATGGTGGTGGTTGAGGGCGAGCGTTTGATTGGCACCGCGATGTTGGTGGTCGATCCCGAGCGCGAAGACCGCCCGGCGCGGATTTGGGGCATGGGGGTTTTGCCGGCGTTTCGCACGGATTTCATCATCCAAACCCTTGAGGAAACGCTCATTCGGGCCGCCCATCTTGATCCGGCGTATCCGTTTATCGAGGCGACAGATGGCGCGCTTGTGCCCAATCCCTATTCGGAAATCGAAGGTCTGCGCGAACGTCGCGGCCCGCTTGCCGCCTGATGTGACCAAGAAGGGGGCGCCCCCGGTGTTTGCCCTCCCCCCCCCTGTGCGCTTAATCCTCTGGCCCTTTTCAATGTGCTTCTGTAGCAGGACGCTATGAGCAGTTGGATTCTTTCCCTCGAAGGCACAGAGGCCGGTCACCACGCAGCCCTTGCATTGGCTTTGGCGGCAGCATTTTTACATGCTTTGTTTGGCGCGCTGCAAAAGGGGCGGCATGATCCGTGGATGTCTCGGGGTGCGATGGATTTTTTCTATTGCATCATTGCGGCGCCGTTTGCGCTTTTCGTGGTGCCATGGCCCGAACCGCATATGTGGATCATTTTTGCGGGCATGTTTGTCATCCACATGGGGTATAAAGTTGCCCAAGGCTACACCTACACCAAAGGCGCTTATACCGTGGTCTATCCGGTGGTGCGCGGCACCGGGCCGTTTTTCGCGGTCATCGGCGCGGGCTTGGTGTTTGGCGAACATTTCACCCTGATCCAATGGTCGGGGGTGATGGTGTTGATTGCCGGGATTTTCGGCCTTGCGGTTTATAACTTGCGCACCATCACTTTGGGCCGTGACACCATGGTCCCCGCCTTGATGTTGGCGGTTTTGACCGGGTCTTTTGTCGCGCTTTACACCACCTATGACGCCTATGGCATCCGCGCCACCGCAGATCCGTTCACCTTTTTGGCATGGTTCTTTTTTCTTGACGGTCTTGTGATGCCGGTTGTTGCCGCGTTGCGCTATCGTCAGATGGTCGAAAAGCCCGCGCTTGGCCCCTTGGCACTACGTGGGTTTACCGGCGGCATCGTGGCGTATTTTTCGTTTGGTTGCATCATGTTAGCCACACGATTGGACAATGTCGGAGAAGCTGCCGTGTTGCGTGAAACCTCGACCGTGTTTGCGGCCTTGATTGGATGGATCGTTTTGGGCGAAAAGGTTGGACCACGCCGTTTGGCGTTGATGACCTTGATTGCAGTCGGTGCGATCATAGTTGAGATGGGTGGATAAAGGACAGATCATGCCAGAAGACGCACCAGAGACGATCGCCGAAAAAAAGCTCAATCCTGTGGTCAAGACTGTGCTCGAAATGGGGCCGATCTTGGCGTTTTTCGCGGGCTATGTGATCTTGAAAGACAAGGTGTTCACCATCGCGGGCACGGACTATTCCGGGTTCATCGTGATGACCGCGCTGTTTATCCCGCTTTTGGCGGCATCGACCTTTGTGCTCTGGCGGCTGACCGGAAAGCTCTCCGTCATGCAGGTCATGACGCTTGTTCTGGTCGTGGTTTTTGGTGGGCTGACGATTTGGCTCAATGACGAACGGTTTTTCAAAATGAAACCGACGATGATTTACCTGCTGTTCGGCGGGGCGTTGGGCGTGGGCTTGCTGCGCGGTCAATCTTATCTGTCGTTGGTGTTGGGTGAGGTCATGCCGTTGGATGCGGAGGGTTGGAAAAAACTCACCTTTCGGATGATGCTGTTTTTCTTCGCGCTCGCCGTGGCCAATGAGATGATTTGGCGCACGATGGAGACCGACACTTGGGTCAAATTCAAAACCTTTGGCCTGCCCATTGCGATGATCGCGTTCTTCATGGCCCAAGGCGGTTTGATGAGTCGCCATTCGACCGAAGACGACAGCGCTCAGGACAAAACGCCAAAGGCCTAAGGGTCAATTCCCGGTGGCGGTGTAGGGCAGATAGGCAATCGCCAAGGCAGCGTTGCCGGTGAGCGTCAGCCCGTCGATCAAAATATCCTGACCGGGCGCGCCCGCGACGATGTCGTTGACCAACTGTCCCGAGGAAATGATCGCCAAGAGTTCGGGTGATTGCAGCATGGCAAAATGCCCAAGCATCCCGGCCCCCGGCGCATTGGTGACATCAAGCACCAAAACGCCCATGTCGCGCAGTGCGGCAATGTCATCTGCGGCCCCCACGCGCGGGTGACCACCGGTCAGGATCGACGAAATCTTAAGGGCGGAATCGCGACGCGAGGCGACAACGGCCAGTTCCACGCCGTAGGGCGACACATCCTGAACCTGACGGCGAAACACATCGACGTCGATATCGGCATCAATCAACACCACGCCGTTGAGCGCGTCCAATGTGTGTTGATCGCCCTCCAAAGCCAGCCGTTTGAGCGCCTCCATCGTCAACAGACCCCCCATCGAATGCGCCAGAATGGTGATGCTTTGCGCGTTCGATTTGGCCAGATCTTTGATCGCATCGGCCAAGGCGCGGCGGGCATAAAGCACCGAATCCCGGTCATAGGCATATTGCGACACGCGGCCCGCAGAGGGCCATGAAAACGCCACCATAGGTTCGGTCATCTTGAAATCGGTGGCAATCTGTGCGGCGCGAAACACCGCACTGGCATAGGAAACGTTGTAGCCATGCACAAACAAAATGACGCCGCGATCGCCCTTGGGGCGGCGGGCGATTTCAGCGTCTAAATCGGTGCGAAACCGGGCAGGGCCGTCATAGGACTTGCTCTGCGCGACAAAGAATTCGCGTTTGGGATCAATGTTGCGCCTTGGAAACGAGAAATGGCCCGGTTTCCGGTCCGGTGGCACGGAAATCGTATAATTGCGATAAAAGACCGCGTCGGACCGCTGGCCTTCAAACGCCTCATGCGCATCGGGCGAGACCGTGCGGTTGGTGAGGACAAAAATGTCCCGAGTGTGCTCCGGTGTCACCTCCGGTGGTGTGTTGATCAACGGTTGCGCGCAGCCGGTCAGGACCAAAGCGCCGCCGCTCAACAGAATGTGCCGCCGGGAGACTGTCACGTTATGTGCCTTTTGTCCCACCAAAGAGGATCTTTTGCGCGGCTTTGTCATGGGCGGTGTCTGTGCGCCGCTCGGCCCCAAGGGCACGGCCACGTTGCACCGCCGGGCGCGCTGCGATCCGGTCGATCCACCGCGCCAGATGGGGTTTGTCGTCCAAGGTTTGCTCTTGGCCTTCCCAGAGCGAAGCCCAAGGCCAAATCGCCATATCCGCGATGGAATAAAAATCGCCTGCGACGAATTCTTCTTCGGCCAAACGCCGATCCAAAACGCCATAGAGCCGCGCGACCTCGTTGCGGTAGCGGTCTTTGGCATAGGGCAAATCGTGCGGCGGCTCCATTTTGGGCGCGTATTTGAGGAAATGATGCGCCTGTCCGGCCATCGGGCCAAGCCCGCCCATTTGCCACATCAACCATTGATCCACGGCCACTTGGTCGCGTTCGCCACCGCCATAAAAGTGGCCGGATTTGCGCGCCAGATATTGCAGGATCGCCCCGGATTCGAAAATTGAAATCGGGCGGCCGCTTGGCCCTTCGGGATCATAGATCGCGGGCATCCGATTGTTGGGCGCGTGTTTCAAGAACGCGGGATCAAATTGCTCGCCCGCGCCGATGTTGATGAACTTGACCTCATAAGGCAGGTCCATTTCCTCAAGCGCGATAGAGATTTTCCAGCCGTTTGGCGTCGGCCAATAGAAGAGCGTAATGGGAGTGTCGATCATGAAAACGGTTCCGTGCGGTCATCAAAGGAAAGAGGGTTGGAAGGATGGCCTTAGGATGACGCTTTGCGCGAAAAGGACAAGAGTGAAGGTGTCCGACGGCCCCGGAAAAGACGCGAATAGCGTGGGGCAGGGGCGTCAGACATCAGATGTTTCAACAATCCGATGGGAAGCTGTTCGGGGTGGCGCAGCGCAGTGCGGTAGAGATCAAAGACCCCGTCGCGCAGATAGGGCGACCAATGGCAGACGCGTTTGTCGGCCTCAGGGATTGTATAGCCGAGTTGCGCCAAACAGGCCCGCGTCCCGGCATCGTCAATCTGAAGATCGCACCAACCGCGCAGGTCTTGGCCAAGCCCAGACCCCAGTGTGCGCGATGCACCATGATCCGGGGTCAGCGCCAATTCGGCCATCAGATCAAACAGATCATTTTCACGTGAGGTCACATTGATCACCTCGGCACTGCGCCCGGCGGCGCTGTCCATGGCAACACTCGCTGTGCTGCGAAACTCGGCGGCGGCCAAAAGAATCATCCGGCCCACAGCGCCCTCAGACAGATGCGGCAGCGCCGACAGGGCCACCCGCGCGCCAAGCGAGTGGCCGATCACATGCACCGGACGCTTGATGGTCCAAATCAGCCGTGCCAAGGCCTCGCCCGCAAGTCGAGCTTGGGCGTAAGCCTGCCAAATCGTACCGCGTGCTTCCCAGCCCAGAGCGATGCACAGGCCTTCGTCCGCCGCGTTGCTGCCAAATCCAAGACCGCGTGGCCAGCTCAGCGCCTTTGGGCACCGCGCGCCGGGATCAAGCGACAGGATGTGATCATGCGGGTCATGTTGGGGCACTTGTGGGGAGAATTTATAACCGTGGATGCAAATCACCACCGGCGCCTGCGCCGGGGTTGCCGCCAAGGCGCGCTCTAAAGCGTCCTTGGTTTGGGACGCGGGGAAAGGGCCGTCGACATTGAGTTGCATGAGGGGCATGGACGCCGCTCCCCTGGGTTCGATGTGCGCCGAGAACTGCACATAGTTTGCGTGGGGTTTGTCACGATGCTGCGACATCGGGGTGAATCTTTGTTAACGGTGCCGCGCGCAGTTGACAGAGCGTCGCAGGATTTGTACCCCGACCAAACGTGGCGATTTGTTCTCCGGATTGCGGGCCACATAAAATATTCCGCTAAAGAGGTCAGGACGAGACGCTGGGTTGGATGACCCGCCGCGCCCCCGCTCTTGATCGAGAGGGGGCTTTTTTGTTGGCGGAAGGGAACCGTGAAATGAGCAACGCGAAGAGCAAGACCAAGACCAATACGGGGTGGAAAACCCGTACGAAACTCGTGCATGAAGGCATTCGGCGCAGCCAATATGGCGAAGTGTCCGAAGCCCTTTTTCTGACCCAAGGCTTTGTCTATGATACGGCTGAGGCGGCAGAAGAGCGTTTTGTGTCTCTGGGCGAGGATGAATTTATCTACGCCCGCTACGGCAATCCCACCACCCGCATGTTCGAAGATCGCATGGCCTCTTTGGAAGGCTATGAGGACGCGTTTGCCTGTGCCTCTGGTATGGCCGCTGTCAATGGCGCGTTGATGGCTTTGCTCAAAGCCGGGGATCATGTGGTGTCGTCGCGGGCGCTGTTTGGCTCCTGTCTCTATATTCTCGAAGAGGTTCTGGGGCGTTTCGGCGTTGAGATCACCTTGGTCGATGGCACCGATCTGGACGCCTGGCGCGCGGCCATTCGCCCCGACACGGCGCTGGTGTTCCTTGAGAGCATTTCCAACCCGACTTTGGAGGTGATCGACCTCAAAGCCGTTTGCGATCTGGCCCATGCGGTTGACGCCAAAGTCGTGGTCGACAATGCGATGTGCACGCCGATCTTCTCCTATGCCGCTCAGGCGGGGGCCGATCTGTCGGTTTATTCCACCACCAAACATGTCGACGGGCAGGGACGGTGTTTGGGCGGGATGATTTGTGGGTCGCGCGATCTGATCCGGGGGCCGGTTGAGGCCTATCTCAAACACACCGGTGGTGCGATGAGCCCGTTCCATGCTTGGGTACAGCTCAAGTCGATGGAAACGCTCGACCTTCGCGTGCGGCAACAAGCCAGCACGGCGCTCGCCGTGGCGGATGCTCTTGATGGGCACCCGGCGCTCAATGCTGTGCGCTATCCGACCCACAAAGCCCATCCGCAATGTGATCTGGCCCAATCCCAAGCTGAGGCGGGCGGCACCGTCTTGACGATTGATGTCAAAGGCGGCAAGGATGCTTGCTTTAAGTTTCTGAATGCCTTGGAGATTTTTACCATCTCCAACAATTTCGCCGATGCCAAATCCATCGTCACCCATCCCGCGACCACCACACACCAACGCCTGCCGCAAGAGCAGAAAGACATGTTGGGCATCACGCCGGGCATGGTGCGTGTGTCGCTTGGGCTGGAAGACCCTGACGATTTGATCGCCGATCTGCGGGCGGCTTTGGATGTGCTGTGATCCGCTGGTGTTTCTCCCACGTATCTGTTGGTAACGGGCGCAAGACGCCCTATATCAATCGAAACAGACTTTTGGGGGAGTGCCTATGAACATGCACCCAAGCGACCTTGAGATTTCATCTGAGCGGGCCAAAGCCGAGGCGGCTTTGGCCGTTTTGCGTGACTGGGCGAGCCGCGCCACGCCGACCGAAGTGGCCGAACTTGATCCGGCCATTTCGCGGCTTTTGCCGGAGGCGGATGATTTCGCCAATTATCCGGCGTTGCGGCGCGCCTACCCCGAGGATTTCGAGGCCTCAGAGGCCTATCGCGACACGCTGCCTGATTTGCAAAACGGGCCTGAAAGCCTGATCAAAGGCGCGAAACGTCAGATTCAGCATGTCGGGATTTCGAATTTCCGTCTGCCTATCCGGTTTCACAGCCGTGACAGTCATGATGCGGGGGGCGATCTGACACTTGAGACCTCGGTCACTGGCACGGTCAGTTTGGATGCGGAGAAAAAGGGCATCAACATGTCCCGGATCATGCGCTCCTTTTACAAACATTCCGAGCGCACGTTTTCCTTTGACGTGATCCAAGCCGCCCTGCGCGATTACAAAGCCGATCTCAACAGTTTCGATGCCCGCATTCAGATGCGGTTTTCTTTCCCGGTCAAACGTGCCTCGCTGCGCTCTGGTCTGAGCGGCTATCAGTATTATGACATCGCTTTGGAGCTGGTGGAGACCAACGGGAAAATGACAGAAATCATGCATTTGGACTATGTGTATAGCTCCACTTGCCCCTGTTCTCTTGAACTTTCCGAACATGCGCGCCGCACCCGACACCAATTGGCCACACCGCATTCACAACGCTCCGTGGCACGGATTTCGGTCGAGGTGCGGGATCGGGCGGACACGCTTTGGTTCGAAGACCTGATTGATCTGTGTCGTGCGGCCGTGCCGACCGAGACACAGGTCATGGTCAAGCGCGAAGATGAACAAGCCTTTGCGGAACTGAATGCCGCCAATCCGATTTTCGTTGAAGATGCGGCCCGCTTGTTTGCGCAAAACCTCGAAAATGACCCTCGGATCGGTGATTTTCGCATCATCGCCTCGCATCAAGAAAGCCTGCATTCTCATGATGCGGTCTCTGTGCTGACCGAGGGCGAAACCTTCGCGGCGCAAAGCCTTGATCCCAAACTCTTTGCCACACTTTTCCACGTTGGTTGATCACGTCATGGGCTGTGCTTGACATGCGCGGCTTGGGCAGCCAAGCCTTGCCGCTATGACGGATCTCAGGCCTGTAGGATATGTAGTCGGAACCCTCGTGGCCCTTTTGGGGCTGACGATGATTGTGCCGTTGTTGGTCGAGCTGGCCTATGGCAACGCCGAATGGGGTGTGTTTTTGGAGGCTGGGGTGGTCACCACTGTGGCCGGTGTGTCGATGGCGCTGGCCTGTGCCAATGGCAAATCCGAAGGCCTGTCCATCCAACAAATGTTTCTTTTGACCACGCTGATCTGGCTCATCTTACCGATCTTTGGTGGCATTCCCTTCATGCTTGGCGCGACCGAGGCCGGGTTTACGGACGCGTTTTTCGAAGCGATGTCGGGCATGACCACCACAGGTTCCACGGTGTTCTCCGGCCTGGACGATCTGCCGGAGGGGCTGTTGCTCTGGCGGTCGATGTTGCAATGGTTCGGCGGCATCGGGATCATCGTTGTCGCCATGGTGTTCCTGCCCGAGCTCAAAGTCGGTGGGATGCAGGTGTTTCGCTCCGAAGCCTTTGATACGGATGGCAAAGTTTTGCCCCGTGCCGCCGAAATTGCCTCGCGGATTTCGGTGATTTATGTCTGGCTCACCGTCGCCTGTTTCATTGCCTATCTGGTGGTTGGGATGAGCGGGTTCGACGCGATCAACCACGCGCTGACCACGCTCTCCACCGGCGGGTTTTCAACCCGAGACGCCTCTTTCGGTGCCTTCCAAGGCCCGGCGGAATATGTGTCCTCTTTCTTCATGATCCTCGCCAGCTTGCCCTTCGTGCGCTATGTGCAGTTGATTGCGGGCAGCGCCAAACCGTTTTGGCGCGACACTCAAATTCACGCCTATTTGGCGGTGATTTTTGGCCTGACCCTGTGTTTCGCGGTCTATCGCCTGATCGTCAACGAGGACCATTTTGAACACTCCTTTCGCGAAGGGATTTTCAATGTCACCTCGATCATTTCTGGCACCGGCTATGCCTCGGTCGATTACCAGCTTTGGGGGGCCTTTCCCGCCGTTGCGTTCTTTTTTATCGGCCTGATCGGCGGCTGCGCGGGGTCGACGGCGTGTTCGGTCAAAATCTTTCGCTATCAGCTTTTGTTTGCCTCAATGCGGGCGCAAATTCGCAAGATTCACAGCCCAAACGGCGTCTTCACCCCGCGTTACCAAGGCCGGCCGGTCTCTGAGGATGTGCTTTCCTCGGTGATGGCGTTCTTCTCGTTTTTCATCGTCACATTGGGCATCACATCGGTGCTTTTGGCGGCGACCGGATTGGACCTTGTGACGGCCGTGTCGGGGGCGGCCACGGCACTGGCCTGTGTTGGTCCGGGGCTTGGGGATATCATCGGGCCTTCGGGCAATTTCGCCTCGCTCAATGATCCGGCAAAATGGGTCTTGGCGATTGCCATGTTGATCGGTCGGCTTGAGGTTATGTCGGTGTTCGCGCTGTTCACCATCCGGTTTTGGCGTTCATAACGCGCCCCACGTACAACGCATGGGAGACCACGCATGTCTGAAACTTCGACCACGCCTGACACTGATCCGCATGTGATGAGTTACCACCGGGTGCGCCAAGCGCTTGGGGCTGTTGCGCTGCTGCTTCCCCTGAGTTTGATCCTTGGGGGATTGGCGGTGGAGGGCAATCTGCGTGACAGCCTGTCCAACTACTTTTTCTCGCCTTTACGCGAGGTTTTCGTTGGTGCGCTTTGGGCCATTGGCGTGTTCTTGATCTCCTACAAAGGCTACGCGCGGCGCTCAGAAGAGCGGTTTTCCGATCAGGTGCTTGCCCGGATTTCGGGTCTCTCGGCTTTGATGGTTTCGGTGTTCCCATCACTCGAAGATTGTCCTGCGGCGTCTGAGATCTGTGTCTTGCCAGAGCGCACCGTGACACAGATTTGGGTTAACACCGGACCGTCGGCTTGGGTGCATAACATCTCTGCTGTGGTGTTTTTTCTCTGTCTTGTGGTGTTCTGTTTGGTGCAGTTTCCCAAAACCTCAGACCAAGCCCGCCGTCGCGTTTACCGTGCCTGCGGCTACGGCATTTTGGCGACGCTGGCGGTGATCACCACCGCTTTTTTGGCGGCGCGTTTGGGCGGTCAGGGGGCGGCGGAGTTTGTCTCTCGTCACAATCTGATTTTCTGGGGCGAGGCCGCTGGGGTTTGGATTTTCGCGTTGGCGTGGTTGACCAAAGGCAAAGCGGATCAATCCGCAGTCCGTTTGATGCGCAAAATCGTGCCCGGCGCCTAAAACGTACAGGCGATCGTATGCCATACAAAAGCCCCGCAAACTTTGCGGGGCTTTTGATTGTGAACGGCGCTGATTTTGAACGGCGCTGATTTAGTTCCAGCAGCTCACCAAGACGGTCAAATCGCGGCCCACTGTGACCAATTCGCTATCCGACATATCGCGTGCCGCGTCCGAGGCCGACACGGCGATGCCATTGTTTGAGAGGAAGGTCGCGAGCTTTTCCATGTCATAGGCAAAGGCCACGTCATCGGGCAGGCTGCGCGCTTGGGACTCGGGGATCGCGTCTTTGGCGGCCAACATGCCGATGACCGCGCCTTGACCGTTCAAAAGCGGTCCGCCCGCTTCGCCCGGAAGGGTGGTCATCGCCAAGCGCAACAGATCCTCTTCGCCGTTCAGGCCTTTGTGCTCGGCCATCAGCCCATAGTTCAGCGTCGGTGCGCCCAAACGACCCTCATAGGCAAAGCCCGACACAGACACCTCAGATTGAAGCCGGGGCAGGCGGCTGTCAAATTGGGCCACAGACAGGGGGGCAAGGGACTCGGACGGGGTCAAAAGTGCCATGCCACCTTCGATCGCGGTGACCGTGGCCTCATAGCTGTCGTCTAGGGTGATTTTGGTGCACTGCGCCACCAAATCGGCGGAGGTCAAAACCGCGCCGGAGGCATTGACGTAAAATCCGCTTCCGGCCTTTTCAGGGCGGCGAATGTCGAGGCCTGCCATCAGGTCGATGTCCTGCGCAGCACCATCGCCATAGGCATCGGGCAAAACGCCCTCGGTCGGGGTGAAAGAGGCCTGCATCGCCGCAAGCGCCATTTCGCGGCGTTGCTCGTCGCCTGCGGGCCAAATCAGGGTCCATCCCTTGACCGTGCCATTCACCAACCGCGCCTCGGTGTGCGACACGATCTTGGAATTCATCCCGGTCAGGGTGAAGGATTTGCTGTCACGGTTGCGCGGGCCGTCCATGGGGACAATTTCAAGCGTCTGCATGATCTCATACAGCCCGCCCAACGTCGCCTCATCGCCGGTTTGCGAGATCAACATGACCTGAACGTCGGAGCCGTTTTTGGCGCTGTATTTGGCAAAGGGCGGCGTGTAGGCGGCAAACCCCACCATGCCGGTGGGCAGGGTGATGGCAATGCCCGCCACATCGTCAGTGACCGGGGCCAAGGACAGGCTGTTGATCACAGCGTCATAGGCGGCCAGAACTTCTCCGCGTTGGCGGGTGGTCAACACGCCTGTGATGTCATAGCCGTTGGCGGCTTGCCAGTCGGACATGGCGCGGCGTGTACCGGGACCAAAGGCACCGTCGATGCCGGAATTATAAACGCCCGCAAATTTCAATGCGCGCTGCAACGCCTCGCGTGCCGGACGGTCCAGATCGCGTTCGGATTGCCGGGCTTGGGCTGGGGTTTCGTCGATCTCCACCGGGGTCATCACCGTGTCGATGATCTGTTCCTCAGCGGGCGCGCTCGCGACCGTATCCGCAGGTGCCATCGGGGAGACGGGGGCCAATGTGGCGACATTGACACCAACAGGCCAAAACGGTTGTTGAAAGCGGTCGCCTTCGGTCAGGTAACTGTCGCCCGGGATGAGGCCCTGAGCACGCAATTGGCGGCGCGCGTCTTCGGCTTCGGCTTCGGTCGCGTAGGGGCCCAAAGCGATGGCGTGCCAGCGGCCCGGAAGATTGAACCCAACCACATTCGGCAGCTTTGCGGCATAGTCTTGCGCCGCATCGGTGGCTTGGGTCAGGGTTGGCTGTGCTTCGACCTGAATCCATTGTTCGGCGTTGGCCGCAGTGAAAGACAACGTGGCGGCAAGTCCAAATGGGACTGCGGCGAAAAACCTATGCATAGAAACCCTTACTTCCTGATGATTGAGCTTGGCCCAATTCTTGTAACTTTTGGCAAAGAAACCATGTTTTACGGGAAGGTCAACAAACAACCCGGTGAGATGTGACGGAAAAAAGTCAGGTGTGGCTGGCAAATCCGCCTGAATGCATCTGAATGTGCCCGAATACAGCAGAATGCACCCCGCATGTGCCCCTTTCGATTGACGCCCCGTCGGCTCTTGGCTAGTGAGAAGCCGCGTTTCCCAAGCTCCGAAGGCTGAGAGTAACCCATGTCCGAGATGACCGAAAAACCGCGCTCCTTTCAGGAGATCATTCTACGGCTTCAGGCCTATTGGGCCGCAAAGGGCTGTGCCATTTTGCAACCTTACGACATGGAAGTGGGGGCGGGGACCTTTCACCCGGCTACGACGTTGCGCTCGCTCGGCACCACGCCTTGGGCCGCCGCCTATGTTCAGCCGTCGCGTCGTCCGACCGATGGCCGCTATGGCGAAAACCCGAACCGCTTACAGCATTATTATCAGTACCAAGTGCTGATCAAACCGTCGCCGCCCGATCTTCAGGCGCTCTATCTTGGCTCGTTGAAAGCCATCGGCATCGACACCGATTTGCATGATATTCGCTTTGTTGAGGATGACTGGGAATCTCCCACCCTTGGCGCATGGGGGTTGGGCTGGGAGGTCTGGTGTGACGGTATGGAAGTGTCGCAGTTCACCTATTTCCAACAGGTCGGGGGCCATGATTGCCGTCCGGTTTCGGGCGAGCTGACCTATGGGTTGGAGCGTTTGGCGATGTATGTTTTGGGCATTGATCACGTCATGGACATGCCGTTCAACGACCCGCAGTCGCCGATCCCGCTCACTTACGGTGACATCTTTAAACAGACCGAAGAAGAATATTCGCGCCACAACTTTGACGCCGCCAACACCGAGATGTTGCTCAAACATTTCGAAGAGGCGGAGGCCGAATGCCATGCTTTGCTGGAAAATGACGCGCAGGACCCGAAAACCGGCAAGCGCATCATCATGGTCCATCCGGCCTATGATCAATGCATCAAGGCCTCGCATGTGTTCAACTTGCTCGACGCACGCGGGGTGATTTCGGTCACCGAACGTCAGGCCTATATCGGGCGCGTGCGCACATTGGCCAAAGCCTGTGCCGATGCCTTCGTGCAAACCACGGCGGGTGGATATGCCCCCGAGGCAGCAGCGCAATGAACGGTAAATTCGTCGCAGGTGGCATCGTGTTAACAGCAATCGTTTTTGGCGCAGGTCTCTATTACTCGCAAATCTACGCCTATTATCAACCGATCGACGCCAATGCCCCCGCTGCCACGGTGCGCTTGACCACGTTTGACGGCGTGGCTGAGGACATTTTGGCCGAGGATTTCAACGGTATCGACGCCGATACTTCGCCGATCAAATTTCGCGCCTGTTTCACCACGCCGCTCTCCCTGCCGATGATGACCGAGACCTTCAAACCCTATGCGGAGGCCGCTCCTTTGGTGGCACAGAAATGGTTTGACTGTTTTGACGCCGGACGGATTGGCGCCGACATCGAAGCCGGGACCGCCGTGGCGTTTTTGGGCGAAGAGAACGCCCCCTACGGCATCGACCGTGTGGTCGCCGTCTACCCGGACGGGCGCGGCTATGCCTGGAACCAAATCAACCATTGTGGCGCGGCTGTCTTTGACGGCGATCCTGCGCCTGCGGATTGTCCCCCCGCGCCAGAAGGAAACTGATCCATGCCCGATTTGCTGATCGAACTCTTCTCGGAAGAAATCCCGGCGCGGATGCAAAAGCGCGCCTCTGAGGATCTGAAATCCCTTGTCACCAATGGTTTGGTCGAGGCGGGTCTGACCTACGCCTCTGCCGGCGCGTTTGCGACGCCACGCCGTTTGGCTTTGTCCGTTGAGGGCTTGCTTGCCGCGTCTCCGACCACGGTTGAAGAGCGCAAAGGCCCCCGCGTCGATGCGCCCGAAAAGGCGCTTGAGGGCTTCTTGCGCGGTGCGGGTGTCACCAAAGAGGACTTGGACATCCGCGACGAGAAAAAGGGCCAGGTCTATGTCGCCAAGATCACCAAACCGGGCCGTCCCGCCGCCGAGATCGTGGCCGAGGTTTTGGAAAACGCGATCCGTACGTTCCCTTGGCCGAAATCCATGCGCTGGGGCAATGGCTCCCTGAAATGGGTGCGCCCTCTGCATTCTATTGTCTGCCTCCTGTCCTCTGAGGAGGGCGCGGAGGTGGTGCCTTTGGAACTTGACGGGATCACGGCGGGCAACACTGTTTGGGGCCATCGCTTTATGTCCAAAGGTGCGTTCAAGGTCTCCGGCTTTGACGACTATGTGACGAAACTCAAACAGAATTTCGTGGTCTTGGACCCGAATGAGCGCGCCGATCACATTTGGCATGACGCCACCACCCAAGCTTTCGCGCAGGGCCTCGAAGTGGTTGAGGACAAAGGTCTTTTGGCCGAGGTCGCGGGGCTGGTCGAATGGCCTGTGGTGTTGATGGGCGATATTGATGAGGCTTTCCTTGGCCTGCCGCCTGAGGTGCTTCAGACTTCGATGAAAGAACACCAAAAGTTCTTCTCCGTGCGCAATCCTAAAACCAGCCGGATCGAGAAATTCGTGACCGTCGCCAACCGCGAGACCGCCGACAATGGCGCGACCATTCTGGCAGGGAACCAGAAGGTGCTGTCCGCGCGTCTGTCCGATGCGAAATTCTTTTGGGAAAATGACGTGCGCACAGTTGAGCGCGCCAAAGACAATAAGGGCCTTGAGGCCATGGCCGCGCCTTTGGCCAATGTCACTTTTCACAACAAACTTGGCTCGCAGTCTGAGCGTATCGCGCGCATCGCCGCTTTGGCCCGCGAAATCGCACCCATCGTTGGGGCCGATGCGGATGAAGCGGAATTGGCCGCGAAAGTCGCCAAGGCCGATCTGTCCTCTGAAATGGTCTACGAGTTCCCCGAGCTGCAAGGCATCATGGGGCGCTATTATGCCAAGAAAGCAGGCCTGTCTGACGCCGTGGCTGATGCCTGCCGTGACCACTACTCGCCGCTTGGCCCCTCAGACGATGTGCCGACCGAGCCGGTCTCCGTTGCCGTGGCTCTGGCCGACAAGCTCGACACGCTGACCGGGTTTTGGGCGATTGACGAGAAACCCACCGGATCGAAAGACCCGTTCGCGCTGCGTCGTGCGGCACTGGGGGTTATTCGGTTGGTGTTGGTGAATGATCGCAGAGTTTCTCTTGTTGCAATTCTTGGTGAGGCTTTAGGCAAAGCGGTATTTGCTCGCGAGATCACGATTGCTCGGCAGGATGAGCAGCCCTTTATGGCAGACGATTTGAACCGGCATTTCCCAAGTGGTTCCATTGCAGGGGAGGACGAAGATAAGATTATTGACCTCCTCGCCTTCTTCCACGACCGCCTCAAAGTCTTCCTCAAAGACGAGGGCATTCGCCACGACGTGATCGACGCCTGCCTTGCCATGCCCGGCAATGACGACATCACTCTTCTGGTCAAACGCGCCCGCGCGCTGTCGGAAACACTCGCGACCGAAGACGGCAAAAACCTGATCCAAGGCTTCAAACGGGCCAACAACATCCTGTCTCAGGCCGAGGAAAAGGACGGCGTGGAATATTCCTTTGGACCGGACCTCAAATTCGCTGAAAGTGACGCCGAAAAGGCGTTGTTTGCGGCCCTTGATGCGGCAGACGCCAAAATCAAACCCGCGATGGCCGAGGAAGATTTCGCCACTGCCATGTCCGCGATGGCAGCACTCCGCCCAGCGGTGGATGGGTTCTTTGAGGCGGTTCAGGTTAATGCCGACAACGACATCCTGCGCCGCAATCGCTTGAACCTTTTGGGCCGCATCCGGGACATTTGCCTCTCTGTCGCCGATCTGACCAAGCTTGAGGGCTAAGTCCCGGCTTTGGGGCTGCAACATTTGATGTGAGCGCAAACCTTTCAGTTGCGCTCACGCCCTCCCCAAGCGTACCCTGCGCCACAAAGGGAGTGCCGCAGTGCAGCAAGACAATGAGAACCTCGGGTTTACCCGCATCCGCCGCGTCGCGCCGATCGCCGTGAACACCCATGGTGGGCGCGCGAAATGCCTTCAGCGCTTGATCCGTCTCGATCTGCCTGTGCCCGAAACCATTGCGCTGAGCTTTGATGCGGTGCATCGGCTGGCCGAGGGGCAGAGTTTTGACAAACACGCATTGTTGCGGGTGTTTGGCAATGCACCTTTGCTCTCTGTGCGGCCCTCGTCCGAGGACCCCGATTGGGGCGGTCCCGGTGCCATTCTCAACATTGGGATGAATGATGCCCGCCACGCCGAGCTGACGAAAACCCATGGGCCAGAGGCCGCAGACGCGCTTTATCTTCGATTTGTGCAATCTTATGCCGTGCATGTCGAACGTCTGGACCCGGAAGTGTTCGAATTTGACACGTCTATGTCGGTGTCCGAGGCTTTGAAATCGGCGCTGAACGCCCATGAAGACGAAACCGGCGATCCGTTCCCACAAGACCCGGCGTTTCAATTGGGGCAGGTGTTGCGCTCGATGGCGCGCGCCTGGGAGGGCACGACCGCGCGGCTGTTGCGTCAGGCCAAAGGCGCGCCCGCGGATGCTGGGCTTGGCTTGATCGTTCAGGCGATGTCCTTGGGCATCGGGCCGGACGAATCCGGGGCCGGGGTGATGCAACTTGTCGATGCCACGACCGGCGCGCCTCTGATCAAAGGGCGCTACAAGCGTCAGGCACAGGGGCGCGAGGCCCTTTCGGCGCAGAGCAACGCGATGTATCTGACCCAAGACGCGCGCGGCCCATCGCTTGAAGAAGAACAGCCAAAGCTCTTTGCTCAACTGGTTGAAATGAGCAAACTCTGCCGTCAACGGTTGCGCGAAGAGATGCAGGTGGAATTCACCATTTCGGGTGGGAAATTAGCCGTGCTGGATGCGGTGCGGGTGCCCCGCAGTTCGCGGGCCGCGCTGCGCATCGCCGTCCAATTGGCCGAAGATGGGATTATTTCACGCGAAGATGCGATTTTGCGGGTGCCGCCGCGCTCGTTGACCGAGTTGCTCCACCCTCAGGTCGATCCAAACGCCCCGCGTGATGTGATCGCCAAAGGCATCGCGGCCTCGCCAGGCGGCGCGGTTGGGCGGATCGTGTTCAACTCCACTGTGGCGCAAACCTATGAGGCGCGCGGCGAGCCCTGTATTCTTGTGCGGCGCGAAACCACCCCCGAAGACATCCGGGGCATGCATTCCTCGGTCGGCATTTTGACTGAACGTGGCGGCGTGACCTCGCATGCGGCGGTGATTGCGCGCGGTATGGGCGTGCCCTGTGTGGTCGGCGCGTCGATCCGTATCAATACGCGCGAACGCACGCTGACCTTGGAAGACGGGCGCAAGCTGGCCGAGGGGGATATTTTGACCCTTGATGGCTCGGCGGGCGAGGCCTTGGTCGGGGAGGCACAAATGTTGCCGCCGGTGAAAGACCATTGGTATTTGCAATTGATGGAATGGGCCGATGCGATCCGCGATTTGGGCGTGCGTGCCAACGCTGACACCCCGGCAGACGCGGCCATGGCGCGCGACTTTAAGGCCGAGGGCATCGGGCTGTGCCGGACGGAGCATATGTTCTTTGAGGCGGATCGTTTGACAGTGATGCGCGAAATGATTTTCGCCGCGAAACACGAAGATCGCTCCGAAGCAATCGCCCGGCTTCTGCCGATGCAGCGATCTGATTTTATTGAGTTGTTTCGGATTATGGAAGGCTTGCCTGTGTGCATCCGGCTGTTTGATCCGCCGCTTCATGAATTTCTACCCTCCGATCGCGAAGGGGCCAAGGAACTGGCCGAAGCGCTCGATTTGCCGCTTTCCGATGTGACGCGCCGGATTGAATGGTTGTCCGAATTCAATCCGATGTTGGGGATGCGTGGCGTGCGTTTGGGCATCACCTTTCCTGAGATTTACGAAATGCAAGCGCGGGCGATTTTTGAGGCCACGGTGGAGGCGTCCAAACATGGCGCAGCTGTCGTGCCCGAAATCATGATCCCGTTGGTGTCGGCGCGCCGCGAGGTGGAGATTGTCAAAACTCAGATCGACGGGGTGGCCGCGGCGGTCAAAAACGAAACCGGAGCCGCCTTTACCTATCGGCTTGGGGTGATGGTTGAAACGCCGCGTGCCGCGTTGCGGGCCCATGACATCGCCCAACACGCCGATTTCCTGTCCTTTGGCACCAATGATTTGACACAGATGGCTTATGGCCTGTCACGCGATGATGCGGGGCGGTTTATGAACGCTTACGTGCAACAGGGCGTGTTCCCCGAAGATCCGTTCCATTCGCTTGATGTCGAAGGGGTGGGGGAGTTGTTGCGGATTGGCGCAGAGCGCGGGCGTTCGAGCCGCCCTGACCTCACTGTGGCGGTGTGCGGCGAGCACGGCGGCAACCCCGAATCTATCGCCTTTTGTCGGGCCATTGGGTTGGACTATGTGTCCTGTTCTCCCTTCCGTGTGCCGGTTGCCCGCCTTGCCGCTGCGCAACTTGTCGCCGAAGAGGCAAAGTGATCACACTCGCCCCTCAACCTGCTGAAAATAAAGGCTCTTGTTGGACGTTTTTTGAGAATTTTATGGGTTTTTGCATCTGTATCTTGACTGTTCAGAAACCCCTCGGAACGCCCTAGGCTGGACCTTTGAGGAAAATTACCCTATCCCGCCGTTCGAACAACACCCCGTGAGGCCCAAAGGTTGGGCGCAATGGAGGGATAAATGAGATCCTTAAACAAGCTGGCGGCGCTTGCGCTCGTGGCTGCGTTTGGTTTTTGCGCACTTCCCGGTGCGGGCCAAGCAGACGTCAAACTCAGCTCGTCAAACGACCCGGGCCTTGCGCTTGGCCTGCCGTTGACGGCGCTTTTGGACCAAGAGCGTAGCGGTTTGAAAAATGTCGATGCGGATGCAATCGAACGGCTGTTGGCAAGCTTCAAACCGAAGTTAAAGCCTCAGCCTCCCGTGACGGTCGACTATTCCGACGCGTTCCTGTCGCAACGGCCCAAAGCAACGGGTGGCGAGCAATGGCAATGCCTGTCTGAGGCGCTGTATTTCGAGGCCCGTGGCGAAAGCGTCAAAGGCCAGTTTGCTGTGGCCGAAGTGATCCTCAACCGCGTATCCTCCCCGGCCTTCCCGAACACCGTGTGTGGCGTGATCCATCAGGGCACCGGCAAAAAGTACCAGTGCCAATTCACCTATACCTGTGATGGCCGCGCTGAGGTGATTTCCGAACCCGCCGCATGGGATCGGGTCAGCAAGGTTGCGCGTCTGATGTTGGATGGCGCGCCGCGCCCTTTGACCGAAGGGGCCACATTTTACCATACCCGTGCCGTGACGCCGAGCTGGGCGCGCAAATTTGCCCGCACGGCGCAGATCGGGGTTCACTATTTCTATCGTAAACCCAAAGCGTAACAGCGCAGATCACGGATTTGTTTCAAACCCCACCGGTAAAACGGCGGGGTTTTGCCGTTTGGCGGCGGGGTCAGAGGCGAAAGGGACATTGGCCTTGGACGCGCCGGGAAAATCATTGTAGCAAGGCGAAAATAACCACGAAAGACCCAAACGTGTCCGAGATCCGACAGGCCTTTGAACATCCCGAAGTGCGCGCCAGCGCCACCGCAGCAGAGGTCCCGCATGACCGTATTTCCCTGCGCGATCATGTGGTCGAGGTCGAAATCGGTGCCTTTCAGGTCGAACGCGGCGTGCGGCAGCGGGTGGTGTTTAATGTGGTGGTGGAATTAACGCCGCTCAGTGGCCCGATTGATGACGATGTCGATCGCATCCTGTCCTATGATCGTCTGACCGAGGCCATTCAGATTGAATTGGCCGCCGAACGTCTCAATCTGTTGGAAACTTTGGCCGAACGGATTGCCCTGCGCATTTTGTCCGAACCGCGCGCGTTTCGGGTGTTCGTGCGGGTTGAAAAGCTGGACCGGGGGCCGGGGGCTTTGGGTGTTGAGATTGTGCGCAGTTCTGATCCTGCCGCAGATCAGCCCAAAAGCGCGCAAAGTGTCACGCCCGCGCCGCATCCGGTGATTGTGCATCTTTCGCCGGAGGCGCTGGACCATCCAAACCTGACCGCTTGGATCGACGCGATGGACGCCGATCCGCGCCCGATGATTGTCACGGTTGGCTTGCCCGCCTGCGAGCGTCCGCACTCGGACGCAAAGCCTGTGCAACGGCGGATTGACCTTTTGGCGATAGAACAGAATGCATGGACGCTTGCGGGCCGTGACCCGCGGTGTGTGGTGCGTGCCTCGCGTACCGAACTCGATTGGGCGGCGCGGCAAGGCCATATCTCGGTCTGGGCCCCGTCCAAAATGGTGCTTGATGCGGTGCATGGGCCAACAGGCGATGTGGCGGATCTGGTCGCATGGTTGGCGCAAGAGATGTCTGCCGCAGCGCTTTTGAGCTTGGGCGTCACCTCGATTGACGGTGCGTGCGCGCTTGATCTGGCGGGCCCTTGCGAGCTTTCCGCGAGCGGCACGTGAGCCTCACGATGTCTTCTCTCTATTATCGACCGATCCCCTCCATTGATCCTGCGCGGCCCTCAGACGCTTTGACACTTGCGGGCGGCTGGGCCTGGTTTTCGCAGGTCGAGGTGCTGTCCCGCGTCGCGCCGTCGCGCTTGATCCCCGCAACTGAGCTGCCCGAGGAGGTCAAAACCCGCCTGACAGCGCCCCGCGCGCCTTTGGCGGGCATGGATTTTGCGCGGCCCAATCTGATGGGCATTCTCAATGTCACGCCCGATAGTTTTTCTGATGGCGGGATGTTTGATGCGCCCGGAGCCGCTCTGGTGCGGGCGAAAATGATGGTCGCTGAGGGGGCGGATATCCTTGATATTGGTGGCGAAAGCACTCGCCCAGGCGCGGATTACATCGCGCCCGAGCTCGAAATCACCCGCACAGCGCCGGTGATTTCTGCCATCCGGGCGGGGTCCACTGTGCCAATGTCCATCGACACGCGCAAAGCCGCTGTTGCGGCGGCGGCTTTGGCTGCGGGGGCGGATTTGATCAATGACGTCTATGCGTTTTGCCACGACCCGGAGTTGGCCAACGTGGCGGCGCAATCGGGTGCGCCTGTGTGTTTGATGCACGCCCAAGGCGACCCGGAGGTGATGCAAGAGCATCCCGAGTATCAAAACGTGCTGCTGGATGTTTATGACTTCCTGGCTGCGCGGATTGCAGTGGCGGAGGCGGCGGGCATTTCGCGGACGCAAATTTTGGTCGATCCAGGCATTGGATTTGGCAAAACTCAGGCCCATAATCTTGCACTTTTACAGCGCATTTCGCTGTTTCATGCGCTTGGATGCGGTGTTCTTTTGGGCGTGTCGCGCAAAGGCTTTATTGGCCGGATCGGCAACGCGCCTGAGGCCCGAGACCGCGCGCCGGGCTCAATCGCTGTGGCCTTGGCCGCTGTGGCGCAAGGGATTCAGGTGCTGCGGGTCCATGATATCAAAGAGACAAAACAAGCGCTTGCCCTGTGGCAAGCGGTGAGCGGTGAGGGAGGTCAGCATGACGCGTAAACTTTTTGGCACGGATGGTGTGCGAGGGCGGGCCAATTCCGCACCAATGACAGCAGAGATGGCGCTGAAACTCGGGGCTGCTGCGGGGCGGTATTTTCGCCGCGACGGTTCGCGCGAACACCGCGTGGTGATTGGCAAGGACACGCGCCTGTCGGGCTATATGTTTGAAACCGCGATGACGGCGGGGTTTACCTCGACGGGCATGAACGTGTTTCTGCTTGGCCCGGTGCCGACCCCTGCCGTGGGCATGTTGACCACCTCGATGCGCGCTGATGTCGGCGTGATGATTTCCGCCTCGCACAACCCGGCCGAGGACAATGGCATCAAATTTTTTGGCCCCGATGGGTTCAAATTGTCGGACGAGGCCGAAAGTGAGATTGAGCGCCTGATGGAGACCGAGATTGAGCCGGCGCAGGCCGACAATATTGGCCGTGCCAAGCGGATCGACGATGGACGGTTTCGCTATAACGAACGGGTCAAATCCACCCTGCCGCGTGGGATGACCCTTGCGGGTCTCAAGGTGGTGATTGATTGCGCCAATGGCGCGGCCTATCGCACTGCCCCCGAGGTGCTTTGGGAGTTGGGCGCCGAAGTGATCTCTGTGGGCACCCATCCCAATGGCCGCAACATCAACGATCACTGTGGCTCGACCTATGTCCAAACCGCAGCGGAAGCGGTGGTGGTGCATGGTGCCGATGTTGGCATTTGCTTGGATGGCGATGCCGATCGGGTGATGATTTTGGACGAGACCGGGCAGGTCGCTGATGGTGATCAGCTCATGGGGCTGATGGCCAAATCATGGGCTGATCAGGGCCGTTTGACGGGCGGTGCTTTGGTTGCAACGGTGATGTCGAACCTTGGGCTGGAGCGGTTCTTGCAGGCCGAAGGGCTGCGGTTGGAACGCACCTCTGTGGGCGACCGCTATGTGGTTGAACGGATGCGTCAGGGTGGATTCAACCTTGGCGGCGAGCAATCCGGCCATATCGTGATGACCGATTACGCCACCACGGGCGATGGTTTGTTGGCGGGGCTGCAATTTTTGGCCGCCATGGTCGAGACCGGCAAAAAAGCCTCTGAAATGTTGCAGGTGTTTGAGCCGGTGCCGCAGCTTCTGAAAAACGTGCGCTATGCCGTGGGCCAGCTTCCGTTGGAGAACGGCGGTGTGAAAGCGGCGATCGCGGATGCGGAGGCCAAGCTTTCGGGCAATGGTCGGTTGTTGATCCGCAAATCCGGCACCGAACCTTTGATCCGGGTGATGGCGGAAAGCGTCAGCGAGACCGTGCTGAACGGGGCCGTGGATCAAGTGGTCGCGGCAGTGGAAGTCGCAACGCGGTAAGCAAAGCGCAAGGCTTAGAGCGGGCCCGCATCTGACATCGGCACAACCATATATTTGCGGCCTTTGCGCCAAGCCCGGATTTCCCGAGCCGTATTGTGATATTCTTGGCGCAGCTTAGCTTTCAGCGTCTTTTTGCGATCTGTTTGGGGCCCTTGCACTGAACTGTCAAACGGAGCCGAAATGTGCGACCACGGGGAACGTGGGTCTTTGAGCGCCGGGGTGAGTTTGTCACTTTGGATCGCGACAGCAGGGGAGAGAATTTGGATGTCGATCTGCGGTGGGGTGGCCGCATTGAACAGAATATAGTCCATCGGTTTCGACAGTGTTTTGACCTGAGAAAGCAACGCCTTTGCCCCATCGCGATGCAACAGATATGCAGCAGTCCCAAGGGCGTCATCGTAATAGACATGTAGGGCGAAACGCCCCGCGTCATCACAGATGCGGCGCTTGCTGACTTGGATACGGGCCTGTTGCCAATGCTCAACTCGGATCAGGCCGCAGCCGGATTGCGCAATGGCAAACTCTATCCCGTCACGAGCGTCAGCCGACAGATACACATCATCTTCCAACACTAACGCCCAGTCGTCTTGTCCCGTAGCAATCCTGTCCCAAAGTGCGATGTGGCTGATTGCACAGGCTTGCTCGTTGATCGAAAGCGTATCTGGCACCACGGTAATTCCGAGGCGGGCACAAGTGTCTGCGAGCGTGTCCGGGGTTGTTGCCAGATGCTGCTTGTGGGGGAGGCCAAGCCGATCAAGCATTGTCCGCATATGGGTGCAGCGATCATGGGCCGTTGCCATGTTGATGAAATAGCACTGAGCAGTCATAATTTTTTATCTTTAACAGAAGAATTTTCTTATTGTCCGGCGCTGAACGGTGAGACGGCCAACACTGTGGCAGCATTCATCAAGGTCCAAATCACACCTAGAATTTTCATGCCAAGCCCCGAAGTGCCTTTGGGTTTGGCAATCCAAACCGCGCGGGCGACGGCCAAAAGGTAGAGGCCAAAGGCCACGAATACGACAGGCAAAAGGACGTACAGCGGCTGAAACGCGACGATCACCACATAGACCGGGATGAAAAACAGCGCGGCCAAATAGTTGCCAGCCCAAAATGTGTCCCCCATGCCCTCGCGTCCCAAAAGTAGGCTTTTCCAAAAGCCCAAGGTGAACATGCGGGCGCGTTCGGCCAAGATTTCTTCTTCGTTGTCCGGCGTCAGATCGGCTGGAATGCGGTCATCGTGGTGGCTGTCGTCGTGGCCGTCGTAGCGGTTTGTCATGGGAAACTCCTTTGGCCCATCTGCACATGAAAAAGAGCGCCCCGCAAGGCGCTCTTTCGACGCATTTGGGCGTCATGTTTGGCTCATCCGCGCAATTTATGGTGCAGGATGATCGGCACGACGAGGTCCTCTTCGTCGCTCAGGTGCCGCGCCAAAATGGCGCTGATGTCGGCGGCGCTGCTTTCAACATCGCCCACCTCACGGCGCATATCGACAGGCGACAAATGCGCCAGTTGCACCACACGGTTGGCGCTGCGTTGGAATCGATCCAATGTGGCGTCCAGTGCCGCGTGATCGGCCTCCAACATCTCAAGCCCTGCCATCAGGCGCCCTTCTGCGGCTCCCAGTTCGGGGAAGAATTTGCGATCTTCCCAGTTGTGATGCCCATGCAGATTGCGCAACAGGAGATCGCCATATTTGGCGAGCTTTTGAGCATAGATCTGATCATCCATCTTATTGTCAATAAAGGCCTCGGTGTCCTCCAAAACATAGGAAGACAGCGCGCGAAACATGGTATGAGCGCCCATCCAATTTTGGATGGAGCTGGCGAAATTCGGGTGATCCGGCCAGACATCGCGCGGATAGTCCCGAAGCAGAAACTGCATCTCGTCTGGCAGCCCCTGTCTTGTGTCCACTGTGTGTATCATGGCGGAGATATGGTGTGGCGCTGGATTCGTTACAATATAACATTCGCGCAGAGCCGCTTTGTCACCTGCGCACAAAGATGCGTTTCACTGAGGCCCATTGCGAAATTGCCACCCCGCCTAGGATCAGCCCTAGCGCAATCAAAAGCGTGGGCGGCAAAGGCTCGCCCAAGACCTGCGCGCCCAAGATCACGGACCAGACTGGCACCTGATAGTTGACCAGCGTCATAAAGGTTGGCCCCGCAGAGCGGATCACCAAAACGCGCAACTGGTTCATCGCCGCGGTGGACACCACGCCTAGAAAAATCAACGCCAAAAAGGCTTTGAGCGGTGGCATGCCGGGAATCCCTTCGGTCAAGATCGAAAAGGGCAGGGTGATGACCGCCCCGGACGCCATCATGATCGTGGTCAATGCGGTCGAGTTGATCGGCGGAATGCGGCGGACGGTGATGGAATTGAGCGCATAGCAAAACGCCACGGTGAGACAGGCCATGCGGCCCCAAAATTCCAAATCCGCGCCGGTGCTGTCCAAAGCAGATTTGCCGATCAAAAGCGCCACGCCGCAAAACCCAAGTGTGACACCGATGATCGCACGCAGCGAAAGGCGTTCGCCCGCCACCATGAAATGCGCCATCGGCAAAACCACCAAAGGCACTGCGGCCATCGACGTGCCTGCAAAGCCCGAGGTCACATATTGTTGCCCCCAATTGAGCAGTAAAAATGGAATGGCCGAGGACACCGCCCCAGCCCAGATCAGCGACATGGGATGCGGCCTATTGTCTGGGTCTGTGCCCATTTTAAACCCGTCTTTGCCCCAAAACACTGCCATCACCATCGCCGCAATGGTCAACCGGAATGTGGCCAACCAAAACGGTGCGATGCCGGTGAGGGCGATTTCGATCACCATGAAGGTCGAGCCCCAGACAAAGCCGAGAACACCGACCATGATCCAAGAGGTGCGGGTGATATTGGGGAGGGGCGACATGGTTAATCCTCGTAAGGGGAGTGGGCGGGCTGACCGTCCAATGTGGTGTAGCGGCGCGTTTTCACTTTGGAGGCACCGGGGTCGCGTGTGTAGGTTAGGATGCGATCATGATCGGGATAGGTCACGGTGTCGCCGGTCGAGCGCGTGCCGATCACCAGATAGCGCGCGTCCTGATCGCTGACATTGGTCAGGCAATGGCCTTTGGTGACCCCGGCTTTGAACGTCGCGGCCTCTCCTGTGCGCAAAACGTAGGTTTCGGCCCCTTCGCTCACCTGCACCTCACCTGTCACCACAAAGACCATTTCATCCTCGGTTTGGTGCCAATGCTTGATTGAGGAGGTCGATCCCGGCGGCAAGATTTCAAGAAACGCGCCGAACTGGGTCAAGCCGCCGCTATCGCTGAACAAAAGGGCGTCATAGGGGCCGCAGGAGGAGGTGCCGCTGTCTTTGAGGGCTGTGTCTGGCGTAAATTTTGGCATGGTGGCCTCCTCATGAAAAAGGCCCCGACGCATCCGCCGGGGCCTTTCGTCATCTCTGACAATGGCGCTTAGTTGCGCGCTTTGTCGACCATTTTCCCGGCGGTGATCCACGGCATCATGCCGCGCAGTTTCGCGCCGGTTTCTTCGATCATATGCTCGTCGTTGGCACGGCGCGATGCTTTGATCGTCGGCTGGCCCACAGCATTTTCCAACATGAAGTCGCGGACGAATTTGCCCTGTTGGATGTCGGTCAACACGGCTTTCATCGCGGCTTTGGTCTGCTCGTAGGGCAGGATGCGCGGGCCGGTGACGTATTGGCCGTATTCCGCGGTGTTGGAGATCGAGTAATCCATGTTGGCGATGCCGCCTTCATAGATCAGGTCAACGATGAGTTTCACTTCGTGCAAGCACTCAAAGTAAGCCATTTCCGGCGCGTAACCGGCTTCGACCAGGGTTTCAAAACCGCAACGGATCAACTCAACGAGGCCACCACAGAGCACAGCCTGTTCACCGAACAGATCGGTTTCGCATTCTTCGCGGAAGTTGGTTTCGATAATGCCCGAACGACCGCCACCGATGGCGGAGCAATAGGACAGACCGATTTCAAGCGCTTTGCCGGTTGCATCGGTGTCGACAGCCACGAGGCAGGGCACGCCGCCGCCTTTGGTGTATTCGCCGCGCACGGTGTGACCCGGACCTTTCGGGGCCATCATGATCACGTCAACGCCCGCTTTCGGCTCAATCAGGCCGAAGTGCACGTTCAAGCCGTGAGCAAAGGCAATCGCAGCGCCTTCACGGATGTTGTCGTGGACGTATTTTTTGTAGGTTTCGGCCTGCAATTCGTCGGGCATGGTGAACATGATCACGTCACACCAAGCCGCAGCTTCGGCGATGCCCATGACTTGGAGGCCTTCCGCTTCGGCTTTCTTGGCCGAGGCGGAGCCTTCGCGCAGAGCCACGACGAGGTTTTTCGCACCAGAATCGCGCAGGTTGAGCGCGTGGGCGTGACCTTGCGAGCCGTAGCCCAAGATGGCGACTTTTTTGTCTTTGATGATGTTCACATCGCAATCGCGATCGTAATAAACGCGCATGTGGGCGCTCCTTATTCTTTGGTAACTGTGCAAGCCTCTTTCGAGTCTGCGGGCACTATCGTTCAAATCTCGCCTCTGTCGCGTGCAAAGTTTGACCTCATTTGGCATTTGTGAAATAAGATCATTCTCACAAATGTCATTTTATGAAAAAATCATGCAAGTAGACGATACAGACCGCCGCATCCTGCGCCAAGTGCAAGCTGATCCCGAAGCACCCGCCTCGGAATTGGCCGAGCGGGCCGGGGTGACACCCGCCACATTCGCCCGTCGATTGGAGCGGATGCGCGAGGGCGGTGTGGTCAAAGCGATCCGCGAACAGGTCGATTGGCGCGCTTTGGGCTATGAGGTCGAGGTGTCGTTGCGCGTCACCTTGGACAAAACCGAACCGCGCGCTTTTGACGAATTCATCACCGCCGCCCGCGCCGTGCCTGAGGTGATTTCCATCGGTACATTTCTGGGCCGGGTTGATGCGCGATTGTTGGTCATCGCCCGCGATATGTCTGATTATCAACGGATTTATCGCGAACACATCCTGTCTTTGCCACATATGACCGACATTGAGGCCTTGATGCAGGTGGCGACCATTAAAGATGCGCAATCGGTGCCGTTATGAGCCAAGATACGATGGAATTGGACGACATCGACCGCGGCCTGATCCGGGCGCTATGCGAGGACGCCACGCAATCGGCGGGCGCTTTGGGCCGCGAGATGGGGCTCAGTCAACCGGCAACATGGCGGCGGATTAAGCGGCTTAAAGAGTTGGGGGTTTTCGGCCCACGCCGGGTCGATTTGGACCTTGAGGGGCTGGGGTTTGGCGTGACGGTGTTTTTGGGGATCAAATTGGCGACCAAAGGCCGGGTGTCCTTGGAGGATTTCGAACGCGCGGTCCGGGCAATTCCCGAGGTGCAGACCGTGCAACACGTCTTGGGCCTGTTCGATTACCGCCTGCGTGTGGTGGCACAGGACCTACCGGATTTTGAACGCGTGCTTCGGCGGCGGATCATGACGCTGCCCGGTGTGGGCAACGTTGAGGCCAATGTGTTGTTGTCCGAGGAGCGCCGTCCAGGGCCGATCTAGGCCCTAGTCATGCGGAATTTTGTCGGCAGGCAGATCGGCGTAGCCGGTGATCATCGGCTTGACCAAATTCTCGCCCTTGCGCCTTTTATACCAAAAAATCGCGCCGATATGCCCCAGAACCATCAGCAAAAGCAGGGTTGAGAGCGGCTCATGCAGCGACAGCGCCTTGCGCGCCACATCGCTTGAGACATATTGCGCCAGCGGGCCGACATTGATGTAATCTTCCGGGTCGGCCAAGAGCCCAGACATCACCTGCATCGCCAAAACAAGCAAAACCCCAACGACAAAAACCGCGCCGACCGGGTTGTGGCCATAGGAGCGCGAGGGCGTGGGCGAGGGCAGGGTCCGGGCATAGGAGATGACCTTGCCCGGACCTTTGACAAATGTGGCGAACCGTGCCGTTTTGGTGCCGAACAGCCCCCACAACAGCCGCAACACCACGATCCCGGCCACGGTGTAGCCCGAATAGAAATGCAACGTCATGATGTTTGGGCCAAATTTTCCCAAGCCCCATGAGGTGGCGAAAGCGATCACCAAAGCCCAATGGAGGATGCGGACAACGGGGTCCCAAACATAGGTTTTGTTCAACGGTGCTGACATCGGTTCGCCTTCGTCTTAGCGCTTAAAAATCTTTGGCGCGGTAGTCGTCGTGGCAGGCTTTGCAGGTGCCGCCGAGTTTGCCAACGGCGGGCTGAAGTGCTTCAAGACCGTTGCCAGCGACACCGTTCAAGTCAGCCACAGCTTGATAAAAGGCCATGCCTTTTTCCTGAAAACCCGGCATGTCGGCCCAGATTTTAGCTTCTGCACGGGTTTCCCCCAACAGGTCATCATTCGAGGTGCCCGGTGCGAAGAGATCGGACATGGTGTAGCCGGTCAACGCCGCGAGGTCTTTGGCCGCTTGGCTTGCCACATCGGCGTCATAGTCGATTTTGCCCTGTGCCATTGCGCCCAAAGTGGACATTTCAAACCCCACGAGGGTGAAAAACGCGCGGCGTGCTTTAGCTACGTCAGAGGGGGATTGGGCCAAAGCTCCGGTCGCGGCGGTGGCGGCGATGATGGTCGAGATAATAAGGTTACGCATAGGATGATGTTCCCTGTCAGGTGAGGTAATGAATGGCGAATGTGTCCACAAGATTTGCCAATCATGTCATGGTATTGCATGAAGTGAATATGACAATCTGTCCCGCCCGGTGGTGCAAGTCGCAGAAGCGGTTCAACTTTTTGTTATGATGGCGCTAACCGGGCGCTGGGTCGCACCCGGTTGCACGTTGTGTTTTACGGTCTGCCGAATGTCAGGCAGACAGAATCCGGGTCACCATTTCGGTTGTGTCCCGCGATAGGGTCGGGGTGGCCAAAATCCGCTCCAACTGCTCGCGCATCATGCCTTGGCGATCCGCGTCATAGCGCTTCCAGGTTTCAAACGCCCCGGACATCCGCGCCGTGGTTTGCGGATTAAGCGCATCCAGTGCAATGAGTTGATCTGCCAAGAGTGCGTAGGCTTTGCCATCAGAGGCATGAAAGCCCGCGTGATTGCCCGCCAATGCACCGAACACGGACCGGAATCGGTTCGGGTTTTTCATAGTGAAATCTGGGTGTTGGGTAAGTGATTTGGCAACCTGTGCGGCTGTATCGGGGGCGGCGGAGGCAACTTGCATCATGAACCATTTGTCCATGACCAAACGGTCGTCTTTCCACTGATCGGCAAAGGCGGCCAATTCCTCATCGCCAAGTCCCGCCGACAACAAGGCCTGCAACGCCCCGGCCTGTTCGGTCATATTGTCCGCGCGTTTGTAAAGCGCGCGCGCCGTGGCCCCGCCATCACTCAGTGTCAAAAGTGACAGGGCAGAGAGGCGCAGGCTGCGTTTGCCAGATCCGTCTGCGTCAGGCACAAAGGCCCCGGCATCGTTTTCCACATAAAGCGCGGGCAACACTTCGCGCAGATGCGTCGCCAAAATCCGCCGTAGCTCTTCGCGTGCGGCATAGATTTTATCCGGGTTCGGCGTGACGCCGGCATCATAGAGCGTTTGCGCCAAATCGTCCTGCGATGGCAGACCAAGCGTCAGCGCCCGGAAGGCGGGATCGAGGCTCTCATCGGTGAGCACGGTTTTGATCGCGTCGAGATAGGCGTTGGCGGGCGGCGTGCCGTCCATGATCATCGCGATCAGCGTGTCCTTGGCCAACATCCGCCCCATTTCCCATTTCTGAAACGGGTCGGTGTCATGGGCCAACAGGAAGGCACGGGTCTGGGCGCTCATCTCGCGCTCAAGCACCACGGGTGCTGAGAAATCACGCAGGATTGAGGCCGTCGGACGCGCGCCCAACCCCGCGAACGAAAAGCTTTGGGTCGTTTCGGTCATCTCAAGAATGGTCGTCGGCACAGCCTCGGCCCCATTCGGCCCAATCAGGCCCACGGCAATGGGAAGAACCATCGGTTGTTTGTCGGTCTGGCCCGGTGTGGCGGGGGTGGATTGAGTGAAGGTCAGGGTGAATGTGCCGTCCTGCCATTCCTCTTGAACACTCAAGCGCGGCGTGCCCGCCTGAGAATACCATTGTTTGAATTGTGTAAGATCGCGCCCCGTCGTGTCGGCAAAAGCCGCGAGCCAATCCTCAATGGTGACAGCCTGTCCGTCATGGCGCTCAAAGTAGAGATCGCAGGCGTTTTTATAGGCCTCATCCCCGACAAGCCGCTTGAGCATCCCGATGATTTCCGCACCTTTCTCATAGACGGTGGCGGTGTAGAAATTGTTGATTTCGACAAAGCTTTCGGGCCGCACCGGATGGGCCAAAGGGCCGTTGTCTTCGCGGAATTGCCGGGCGCGCAGGGTGAGAACTTCTTCAATCCTTTTAACGGCATGGCTGCGCATATCGCCGGAGAACATTTGATCACGGTAGACCGTCAGGCCCTCTTTGAGGCAGAGCTGAAACCAGTCGCGACAGGTGATGCGGTTCCCGGTCCAGTTGTGAAAATACTCATGGGCGATGATGCCTTCGATCCGTTCAAAATTCGCGTCGGTCGAGGTTTCTTTCGAGGCCAAAACACAAGAGGAGTTGAACACGTTCAGCCCCTTGTTTTCCATCGCCCCCATGTTGAAGTCATCCACCGCGACAATGTTGAATATGTCCAAGTCATATTCCCGGCCATAGACTCGTTCGTCCCACGCCATACTGTCTTTGAGTGCCTGCATGCCAAAGGCGCATTTGCCCTCATCGCCAGGACGAACCCAGATGTTGAGGTCCACCTCTTTGCCCGATTGCGTGGTGAAGGCACCGGGGTGATTGATCAAATCGCCCGCCACCAAAGCGAACAAATAGGAGGGTTTCGGCCAAGGGTCATGCCATTCGGCAAAGCCCGGTTTGGATGCCCCCGGATTGCCGTTGGACAACATCACCGGCATGTCGGATTCCACACGCACGGAAAAGGGGGCCATCACATCGGGGCGGTCCGGGTAATAGGTGATTTTGCGAAAGCCTTCGGCCTCGCATTGGGTGCAATACATGCCGTTTGACATGTAGAGGCCTTCCAGTGCGGTGTTGGTTTCGGGGCTGATTTCGACCTCGGCCTCAAAGGTAAAGGGCGCGGTTGGAAGGTCGCCGGATTTGATCACCAAATGGGTGTCCGTGACCTCATAGGGCACGATGGCCTCATTTACGGCCACGGCGATGAGGTTAAGGTGCTCGCCGTCCAAAATCAGATCGCCGGGATTTTGCACATTCGGCACAAAGGTGATTTTGGACAGAACTCGCGTGGCCCGAGGGGCCAGCCGAAAGGTCAGATGCACATCGCGCACCCAATGATGCGGCTCTTGGTAGTCCTTGAGGTAAATCGTTTGCGGGGCGGCATCTTTCATCGGGGATCCTTTCGCGGATGGAACCTGCATCTTTGATGCAGAAGGTAGGTCTTTGCACAGGGGGCTGCAACTCCCGGTGTGGCGAAAGTGATCTTATGGGAATGTCAGAGGGTTGAAATATGGGTCAAAGCCGCGTGAGCCTCGCGGCGTAGCTGGCGAGTTGATCCACCACCGTGCCCCAGCCGTCAAAAAAGCCCATGTCTTTATGGGTTTGTGCCGCCTCTTTTGAGCGGTGCCGAGCGGTTGCGGTGTAGATTGTGCCACCGTCGGGGGCATCTTCAAAGGTCAGGATTGCGGTCATGAACGGGTCCGGCGCGGGCTTCCATCCTTCGGAATAGCCGTCTGTAAAAACAAGCTTTTTGCCGGGGATCAACTCAAGATAGACGCCGTTGTTTTCCATCACCGCGCCATCGACGTCAAAGACCGTGTTGAACCGGCCCCCGACGCGCAAATCAATGTCGCAGGCGGTGACTTTATGCGGAGCGGGGATGAAGAAATGCGGGATATGTTCGGGCTGTGTCCAACAGTCCCAAACCAAGGTGCGGGGCACGGCCAGAGTACGGGTAAAGCTGAGATCAGTCTTTGGGTCGAGGATCATCTGTGTGCTCCTGTGAGGGGTGAGCGAGTTGGGTGACATAGGCGTCAAAACGGTCAAGGCGACCGGTCCAAAGGCGGTGCTGTTCCTCAAGCCAGCTTTGCACCGGGGTAAAGGCACCGGGGGTGAGGCGGCAGGTGCGGATGCGGCCCTGTTTCTGGCTGGAAATCAGCCCGGCGGTTTCGAGTTTTTTGACATGGGCCATCAGCGACGGCAGAGCCATGTCATGTGCACTGTGCAGCTCCGACAGGGTTGCGGGCCCGCGCGCCAAACGGGTTAGGAGTGCGCGCCGGGTCGGGTCGCTGAGGGCTGCGAACAGCGTGTCGAGATCGTTTGAATGCTTAGTCATGTGGCTAAGTATTTCGATTCTGTTGTGTGACGCAAGGAAAACTTAGCTGTATGACTAACTGTTTGGCGGAGTGGCTTGTTTCCAATAGGAAACCCGTTAATTTGAGGCTCTCACCCCAGACCGAAAGTGATTCCCGTATGACCCGTATCGACAAATCCGGCCTCAAGGTCGACCAAGAGCTTGCCACCTTTATCGACACGCAAGCGCTTGTGGGGACGGGGGTGACGCCTGAGGTGTTTTGGGGCGGGCTGGCCGATATGGTTGCCACATTCGGCCCGAAAAACCGGGCGCTGTTGCAAAAGCGCGAAGAGATGCAAAGTCAGATTGACGACTGGCACATCGCCCACAAAGGTCAGCCGTTGGATGCGAGCGCCTACACGGACTTCTTGCGTGAGATCGGTTATCTGGTGCCGGAGGGGCCGGATTTCACCGTCGAGACCAGCCATATCGACGCCGAGTTCGCCAACAAACCGGGCCCGCAATTGGTGGTGCCGATCACCAACGCGCGCTATGCATTGAATGCCGCGAATGCCCGTTGGGGCTCGCTCTATGATGGGCTTTATGGCACCGATGCGCTGGGCGATGTGCCGACGGGCAAAGGCTATGACGCGCCCCGTGGCGCGCGGGTGATTGCTTGGGCCAAGGCGCATTTGGACGCGGTTGCCCCGCTTGCGGGAGGTTCATGGGCTGACGTGACCTCGATTTCGGTCAAAGACGGCATGGTCTTGGTCGATGGTCCGATGGGCGTCACCGGCCTGTCTGATCCAAGCCAGTTCGCCGGATCAAGCGAAGGGCATATCCTGTTGATCGTCAACGGGCTTTACATTGACATCGTCATAGACGCGTCCACCCCGGTGGGGGCACAAGACCTGGCGGGGATGTCTGACATTGTGCTCGAATCTGCGGTGTCCGCGATCATGGATTGCGAGGATTCCGTCGCCGCCGTTGATGCCGAGGAAAAACTTGGGGCCTATCGCAATTGGTTGGGTCTGATGACGGGCGATTTGACCGAAGAGGTGACAAAGGGCGGCAAGGTTTTCACCCGTGCCCTCAATCCGGACCGGGTCTTTGTCGCGCCGGATGGGATGGAGCTGACGCTCAAGGGGCGTGCGATGATGTTGGTGCGCAATGTTGGGCATTTGATGACCAACCCGGCGATTTTGGACCCGGAGGGGCGTGAAATTGGCGAAGGGATCATGGACGCGCTGGTCACGGTGATGATCGCGATGCACGATCTGCAAAAGACCACGGGTCCGCGCAATTCAACCGAAGGCTCGGTCTATATCGTCAAACCCAAAATGCACGGCCCCGAAGAGGTGGCTTTTGCCGATGAGATCTTTAGTCGGGTCGAGGCCATTTTGGGCCTGCCGCAGTACACGGTGAAACTTGGCATCATGGATGAGGAGCGCCGCACCAGCGCCAACCTCAAAGAATGCATCCGCGCCGCCAAACATCGCGTGGCCTTTATCAACACTGGCTTCTTGGATCGCACCGGCGATGAAATCCACACCTCGATGGAGGCGGGGCCGATGATCCGCAAAGGCGAGATGAAAGATCAGCCTTGGATCAAAAGCTATGAGGATCGCAATGTCGATATCGGTCTGGCCTGTGGCCTCAAAGGCCGGGCGCAGATCGGCAAGGGCATGTGGGCAATGCCGGATTTGATGCAGGCGATGTTGGAGACCAAAATCGGCCACCCGAAAGCGGGCGCGACCTGTGCCTGGGTGCCCAGCCCGACCGCGGCCACATTGCACGCCACACATTATCACAAGGTTGATGTCTTTGCCGTTCAGGACGCGATCGCCAAAGGCGGTGCGCGCGGGACGCTTGCCGATTTGTTGACGCCGCCTTTGGCGCAAGGTGTGAATTGGTCCGAGGATGAAATCCGCGATGAGGTTGAAAACAACGCCCAAGGCATTTTGGGCTATGTGGTGCGCTGGGTGGATCAGGGGGTCGGGTGCTCGAAAGTGCCAGACATTCATGATGTCGGGTTGATGGAAGACCGCGCCACGTGCCGGATTTCTTCGCAGGGTCTGGCCAATTGGCTACATCATGGCGTGGTGTCCGAGGACCAAGTTATGACGGCGATGAAAAAGATGGCCCTCGTGGTGGATCGTCAAAATGCGGGGGATGCGGCCTATACGCCAATGGCGCCGGGCTATGACGGCATCGCGTTCAAAGCCGCCTGTGATTTGGTGCTCAAAGGCCGGGTTCAACCGTCGGGCTACACCGAACCCGTTCTTCATGCCCGCCGTTTGGAGCTGTTGAACGTCAGACGACTGTGACCTTTGCGTCAAAAACTGACCCAAATGGAAAACCAAACCTTCGCGCAGATCGCAGCGAATGGCGGGGTTGAGCCCAGTTTGACCGATGCTGCACCCCGTTTAAAAGTCCGCTATGTTGAAATTGGCACAAGTCAATTGCTGTGTCTCTCATTGTTGGCAGGAGCAAATTTTGAATAGTCTAACGTACAAGATCGAACCTGCTGAGTTCTCGAATGATCATCAAGTTCGACTACTTGTTGATGGCGTTGATGTGCTTGGCACTGATTATCTGGGCTTGGATCCAATCGACTTCATGCGTATCGTCGGACCCGAAACGGCGGGCAGTGTTTTGGTTGGGCGGTGTGATTGCGGTTGCATTGGTTGTGACGACGTTGCCGCGCAAGTGAAGCTTGACGACCATGAAGTAACATGGCTGTTGCGGGGAAAAACCTACCGCTTTGAAATTGCAGCTTACAAATCGACATTAGGTGGCGTCGCATCTGACCATGCATGGGAGGATATTGGGCGGCGTGTCGAACGTATCCTAACTGAACGGGTCCACGCAGATACACGCTGGGTTGCCGAAGATACACGTTTCGACTGGGTGTCTACGCGATGTTCACGGCACCAATTGACCTATAGCTTCACCATTGACGGCCAGCAGATCACCTTCTCAACGGGATGGGATGGGCAAACCGAAGCGAGCGCGATCTCCGCTAACAATCGTGTGCTTTTCGAAAGATTCTCTGAATAACGTTGACTTCAAGAACACCAGACGTTGGTGCAATCGCAGCGAAAGTCTGAAAAGTCCCGCATAGTGGACCTCACGGCATGTTGCGATCAAGGTCCGGTTGGGTCAGGAATGCTTGGCGATTGGGGCAATAGTGCGTGACGCTGCGCTCTGATTAGAGACAGAGAACCCCGGCCATCGCGTTAAAGATATGCGACGTTCCACAGGAGCTCAAATCCCGGGTGTGATCAATCCGGGGGCAGTGGGCCCGGTTTTGTGAGTATTTGAACAGCGCAAAGACGTATTTGCGCAGGGATGCAGAGCCCCTGCGCACCCATGCCCCTTTTCTCTGCCCGCAAAGAGGGTATTCTTTCCCGAAAAGGAGAGGCATACCATGAGTAGACCCATCGTTGGCGTGATCGGAAATTCGGACCTGCTGAACGGGCAATACCCGGCCTATACCGGCGGCAAAATGAACGCCGAAGCCCTCGCGGATGTCTCGGAGTGTATGCCGCTTTTGATCCCCGCACATCCCAGTCTCGTCTCGGTTGAAGAGTTGATGGCGGTCTGTGACGGTTTTTTGTTCACCGGCGGGCGGCCCAACGTGCACCCCGAGGAATATGGCGAACCCGAAACCGATGCGCATGGTGCGTTTGATCGCGGTCGCGATGCAGTGACGCTGCCGCTTATTCGCGCCTGTGTTGCGGCGGGGTTGCCGTTTTTGGGCATTTGTCGCGGCTTTCAAGAGGTCAATGTCGCCATGGGCGGCACGCTTTACCCCGAAATTCGCGAGCTGCCGGGGCGGATGAACCACCGCATGCCGCCCGATGGTACGATTGAGGAAAAATTTGCTCTGCGCCATCCGGTGCGTCTGAGCGAGGGCGGGGTGTTTCATCGCTTGTTTGGCACCGATGAGGTGATGACCAACACGCTTCACGGGCAGGGGATCAAAACCCCCGGCGCGCGCATCGTGATCGAAGGCTATGCTCCCGATGGCACGCCTGAGGCGATTTATGTCAAAGACGCGCCGGGGTTCACGCTTTCGGTGCAATGGCACCCGGAATGGAACGCCTGTCAGGACCCGGTGTCGCGGCCGCTGTTTACCGCCTTTGGCGATGCGGTTCATGCCTATGCTGCGGCCCGGACGGGTGCCGCGATGTCGATGTCGAAAGCCGTTTGAACGCCCAAATCCCGCTCACAGCGCCTTTTCCATCCGAAAGTTTTCAATCCCAACGCCGTCGCGGATCACGGTTTGACGCGCCACAACGCGCCAACCGCGTTTTTCAAAGAAACGTCGGGCCAGATGCGAGGCCTCTGTCTCCATAAAGGACAGGCCAAGCCGGCGCGCCTCTGCCTCGCAGGCGTCATATAACGTGGCGGCTGTGCCTTTGCCCATCTCCTCCAAAGCGACATAGGCAAAGTCGATATGGCCATCATGTCCCATGGTGAAAAAGCCTTTGAGCCGTCCCCATCTTGTGGCGCAGATTGCATAGCCTGCGGTCAGCCGTGCGGGCCATGTGTCGGGGGCCTGATCGCGCGCGGGTGCCCAAGCGGCGCGTTGCACAGCCGTATAAAACGCGCCCGTGCCGCCATGCACCGTGCGGTAAAACAGGGCGTAACAGGCATCGGCGTCCTGTGCGGTGACGGGGTGCAATTTCAGGGCACGTATTTTCATGACGAATGTGTAGCGGCATGGCGGGGTCTCGGCTAGATTGGCGCGATGAAATATCTCGATTATCCCCCCGTCTGGCTTTTGGCCTTTATGACCGCCGTTTATGCCATGGCCCGTGTTGGCCTCAGTTTTGCTGCGCCCCCTCTGGTGCCGCTGGCGGGATGGATTTTGATCGCGCTGGGTGTGGGGCTTATGTGTGTGGCGGCTTGGACGATGTGGCGGCACAAAACCACGGTCATCCCCCACAAACGGCCCACCGCGATTGTCACCAATGGTGTCTACGCCCTGTCGCGCAATCCAATTTATCTGGGGGACGCCTTTACACTCGCAGGCTTTGCTTTACTTTGCGGCAGTTGGATGGGGATCGTGTTGGTTCCGGCCTTTATGGCCGTGATTCAAAAGCGATTTATCATTGAGGAAGAACAAAAGCTTCGGGCGGGATTCCCACAGGATTTCTCCGTTTGGGCGATGAAAACGCGACGTTGGTTGTAGTCTTTCGCCATGGCGCAAAAATGTTAGCGCAATAATGTTGCGAAACATTGGTCGGATTGGGTAAGGATGCACCAAGAATGCGAATAGGACTGGGGAAAAGGAAAATCTCGTGAAATTTGGGGTTCCAAAGGAAGTCTTTGAGGGAGAAGCGCGTGTCGCGTTGACACCTGAGAGCGCCAAGCAGCTACAAAAACTTGGATATGACTGTGCCGTTGAAACCGGGGCCGGTGTGCTTGCCGGATTCTCCGACAAAGATTATGCGGACGCAGGCGTCGAGGTCATCAAGACCGCCGCCGCGCTTTGGAAGGACTGCGACATCGTCGCCAAAGTTCGCCAACCGTCCGAGACAGAGATGAAGCGGCTCAAATCGGGCCAGACTTTGATCTCCTTCTTCAATCCCGGCGCCAATGAAGCCGGGATGGAGATGGCCAAATCCAAAGGCGCCAACGTGATCGCCATGGAAATGGTGCCGCGGATTTCGCGCGCCCAGAAAATGGATGCGCTCTCCTCCATGGCCAATATTGCGGGCTACCGCGCAGTCATTGAGGCTTCCAACAATTTCGGGCGTTTCTTCACCGGGCAAATCACCGCCGCTGGTAAAGTTCCGCCTGCAAAAGTGTTGGTTGTCGGTGCCGGTGTGGCCGGTCTTGCCGCCATCGGGACATCCACCTCGCTCGGTGCGATCACCTATGCGTTTGACGTGCGTCCCGAAGTGGCCGAACAGGTCGAAAGCATGGGCGCGCAGTTCGTCTACCTCGATTTCGAGGAAGAACAACAAGATGGCGCGGCCACGGGCGGCTATGCCTCTGTGTCCTCTCCTGAATTCCGCGAAGCTCAGCTTGCGAAATTCCGCGAATTGGCCCCCGAAGTGGACATCGTGATCACCACCGCGTTGATCCCGAACCGCGACGCGCCCGAACTTTGGACCCCCGACATGGTCGCGGCGATGAAGCCGGGCTCTGTCATTGTCGATCTTGCGGCGGAAAAGGGCGGCAACTGTAAGCTGACCAAAATGGACGAGAAAATCGTCACCGAGAATGGCGTGACCATCATCGGGTACACCGATTTCCCGTCCCGCATGGCGGCTCAGGCCTCGACGCTGTACGCCACAAACATCCGTCACATGATGACCGATTTGACGCCGGAAAAAGACGGTCAAGTCAATCACAACATGGAAGACGACGTGATCCGGGGTGCGACGGTGACCTATGCAGGCGAGATCACGTTCCCGCCGCCACCGCCGAAAATCAAAGCCATCGCTGCCAAGCCGAAAGAAGCGGCTAAGGTGTTGACGGCAGAGGAAAAACGCGCCGCAGAAACCGCCGCGTTCAAAGCCCAGACCAAACAACAGGTCATGTTGATGGCCATCGGTGCGGTGCTTTTGTTGGGGGTCGGCCTTGTTGCGCCTGCCTCCTTTATGCAGCACTTTATCGTCTTCGTTCTCTCCGTTTTCATTGGCTTTCAGGTCATTTGGAACGTGTCGCATTCGCTGCACACCCCCCTCATGGCTGTCACCAACGCCATTTCGTCGATCATCATCTTGGGCGCTCTGATGCAAATCGGATCAAACTCTTGGCTCGTGATCGTTTTGGGTGCTTTGTCGGTCTTCATGGCCGGGATCAACATCTTTGGCGGCTTTATGGTCACACGGCGCATGCTTGCCATGTTCCAGAAATCTTAAGGGGTAGGGATCATGGAATACGGTTTTACAACAGCGGCTTACGTGGTCGCAGCGGTCCTCTTCATCCTCTCTCTCGGGGGCTTGTCGGGCCAAGAAAGCGCAAAACGCGCGGTGTGGTACGGGATTGTCGGCATGGCTTTGGCCGTGTTCGCCACCCTGATCGGGCCGGGCTCTGGCCTGTGGCTTTTGTCGCTCGTGCTGATTGCGGGCGGCGGGATCATCGGCTGGATGGTTGCCACCAAGGTCGAAATGACCGAAATGCCGCAACTTGTCGCGGCGATGCACTCGCTCGTCGGTTTGGCTGCGGTCTTCGTGGGCTTTAACGCCCATTTCGAGGCCACCAATGTGGCTGGTCTCGATGAGGCTGCGCGTCATGGTCTCGACGGCTTTGCGGCGCTTCTGGCCCATAAAACCCCGGTCGAGCTGAACATCCTCAAAGTCGAATTGTTCCTCGGCATCTTCATCGGGGCGGTGACCTTTACCGGGTCCATCGTGGCCTTCGGCAAACTTGCGGGCAAACTGAACTCGAAAGCCACCAAACTTCCGGGCGGTCACATGTTGAACGCGGCTGCCGCTGCGATCTCCGTGCTCTCTCTGATTTGGTACTTCAACACCGGGGGCTTTTTGCCGCTGGCGATCATGACGCTGATGGCGTTGTTCATCGGCTACCATTTGATCATGGGCATTGGCGGCGCCGATATGCCGGTGGTGGTCTCCATGCTCAACTCCTACTCGGGCTGGGCTGCGGCTGCGATTGGCTTCTCGCTTGGCAACGATTTGTTGATCGTGGTCGGTGCGCTGGTGGGCTCTTCCGGTGCGATCCTGTCTTACATCATGTGTAAGGCGATGAACCGCTCCTTCGTTTCGGTCATCTTGGGCGGCTTCGGCGGCACCACAGGTCCGGCGATGGAAGTCGAAGGCGAACAGATCGCGATTGATGCCGATGGTGTCGCCACCGCCCTCAATGAGGCCGATAGCGTGATCATCGTTCCGGGCTACGGTATGGCTGTGGCTCAGGCGCAGGCGGCTGTCTCTGAACTGACCAACAAGCTGCGCGCCAAAGGCAAAAACGTGCGCTTCGCCATTCACCCGGTTGCGGGTCGTTTGCCGGGCCACATGAACGTGCTCTTGGCCGAAGCCAAAGTGCCCTACGACATCGTGATGGAAATGGACGAGATCAACGAAGACTTTCCGAACACGGATGTGGTCATTGTTATCGGCTCCAACGACATCGTGAACCCGGCCGCACAAGAAGATCCGAACTCCCCGATCGCCGGGATGCCGGTTCTCGAAGTGTGGAAAGCCAAGCAGGTGTTCGTGTCGAAACGTGGTCAGGGCACCGGCTATTCGGGCATCGAAAACCCGCTGTTCTACAAAGAAAACACGCGGATGTTCTACGGCGATGCCAAAGACAGCATGAACGCGCTGCTGCCGAAGCTCGACTAAGGTTCATCGCAGGATAAATACTCACGAAGGGCGGCCCACGCAAAGGGCCGCCCTTTTTTCTTGTCTTGAGTTAGGCTTTGGACAGGAGGCTGAGAACACGTTCTCCATAGGCGCGTGCACTGTCCAAATCACCTTTGAGAGGGCCTTGTTCGGGCGTACTGTCGGAGGGAGAGGTCGCCAAGGGCCCCAACGCGCCGCCACTCCAATTTTGATCCTCCGGCCCGCTGGCCAAAGCATTGGCAGGCATCTGGCCAAGACTGACCCAAAGCCCGCCATGTTGCGCGGCAAGGGTGGCGAAAAACAGTATCGTCATGGCTTTGTCGCCGTTGGTGGAGGCCGAATTGGTGAAGCCGCCCATGAGTTTCTGATCCCAAGATTGGGTCATCCAGCGTTTTGAGCTCTCATCTGCCATGCGTTTGAATTGCCAGGCGGGGCCGCCCATGTAGGTGGGGCTCCCGAACAGGATCGCGTCGGCCTGATCCAGCGCCATCCATGCTTCTTCTGGGAGCGTTCCCTCATCAGACACACGCCAAAGCCGTGCAGAGGCACCGGCACCGGCCGCCACGGCCTGCGCTTGTTTGACTGTGTGGCCGTAGCCGGAAAAATATACGATTTCGATCTGGGCCATGTCTGTTTCTCCTGTGACATCCATTGTGTCAGGGCAGGCTATGGCGTTTACTTTTTATTTGTAAGTAGATACCAATTGGTAACTAAAGAGATTTTTTTCAAAAAACATGTGTAAAGCTGCAAAGGGCCATCCTCAAAATGTCTCACACCCCAACTCAAACGGCATCTGGTTGCCCGGTCGAACAGGTCCTGCGCCTGCTTGCGGGGCGATGGACACTCTACATCCTGTGGCGACTGCAGGACAAAGGTCCGCAACGCTTTAATGCTTTGGTGAAATTGATCCCCGGCGTATCGCCCAAGGTGTTGACCGAAAGACTGCGGCAATTGGAGGCCGCAGGCCTGGTGGACCGGCACTATGAACCCACAGTGCCGCCGCAAGTCACCTATAGTCTGACCGAAAAAGCGCAGGATTTGCGTGAAACCTTGGCCGAAATAGCGGATGTGTCGCGGCACTGGGTGGCGGATGGCTGGACCATGGAAGGCGGTTTTGCCGACTAGGCCCGTGTCGCCTAAGCCTAGTCTGCGCGCTGTTTTCTTGCGCCAAAAGTGCCCGGAAAAAGTGCTAAATCCATGAATTTCAATATCTTTTACCTCCCCTCAAGGCCGACTGTGCGGTGTTGGGTGGGGTATGTTCAGGGATGTTTTGCGTCTGCGACCTATGTCTTGTATGCGGAGGTATTCCATCAAGCTATTGATATTACGACAATTTATCTCTTCTCAGATTGCATTTTGCCGCCTATGGTGTGCAAAAATCGCACCTGTTCCCTTACCTATAAAGGCGTCCCATGGCTCCCCTGACTGATCACCCTCGCCGTTACGAATTGGCCAATGAATTGCACGCACGGCCTTTCCCGGAAATGGCCGGACAGGCGCGCGCGGCCTATTTGGCGATCCGGGCGTCGGGGGACGCGGCGCGGCGGGATCGGGATTTGGACCGGGCGCATCTGTTGGCGTTGTTGGATCGGTATGGTGCGGCGCATCCGGCTCCGGGGGCGACCCATTACTCCGGGCCTTTGGGCAAATATCGGTTGAAATGGGAAAGCCATACCGAATTCGTCACCTACACGATCTTTGCCGACGGCGTCTCTGAGCGCGCCTTTGACAAGGGCACGTTTGATTTGTTTCCCGAGGAGTGGTTGACCCAAGCCCCCGGCCAAAGGATCACCTCAGCGTTGATCCGGGTGGAAACCGTGGCGGATGATGCCGCCGTGTCTGACCGGGTGGATCAGTGGTTTGAGCGCGAAAGCCTTGCCGTGGCGCGGGTGTTGGACGGGGCCATGGTGGTTGCGGGCGATTTCCGCATTGATGAGGCCGGGCACATGCGCTTTGCGCTGTTCCCGCAGCCGGATTGTGGCCAACGTCGGATCGGCCGGGTGGTGCAGCGGCTCTGCGAGATCGAAACCTACAAAACCATGTCGATGTTGGGCCTCGTGCAGGCGCGCAAAGTTGTGTCTGAATTGGCCGATATCGAAAAGGAGCTGTCAGAATTGATGACGGCGCTGACCGAACGCAATGCCACGTCGGCCGAGGAGGTGTTGGACGATATTTTGGGGCTGTCGACCCGGATCGAAAATCTGGTGACATGCAGCAATTTCCGCTTTGGCGCGACGGGGGCCTATGAGGCCATCGTCACTCAGCGGGTTGACGTGCTGCGCGAGGAACGCTTCTCGGGGCGGCAGTTGTTTTCCGAGTTCATGATGCGGCGCTACGATCCGGCGATGCGCACGGTCAAAGCCGCTGAACGGCAATTGGGAAGCCTCGCTGAACGGGCGGCACGCGCGGCCAATTTGCTCCGCACCAAGGTTGATGTTGGCCGTCAGGCGCAGAACCAAGCGCTGCTTGAATCCATGGACAAACGCGCCGATCTGCAATTGCGGTTGCAAGAGACGGTGGAAGGCCTGTCCGTGGTGGCGATCAGCTATTATGCGGTCAGCCTCGTCGGCTATCTGATCTACCCGGTTTTGGAGCCAATGGGCCTCTCGAAAGGTTTGGCTTTGGCGATGGTTACGCCGCTGGTTGTCCTTGCCGTGTGGCTTGGCTTGCGGCAGATAAAGAAGCATCACCTTGGATAAGGCGGGCGGTCAAAGCACCGCCCAACCCGATTGAGACCAAAGCCAAAATCGCAGCCAATGAGAGCGTCGGCACACCCGAAAGCCCCGCGCCCACGGTGCAGCCGCCCGCCAGGACGCCGCCCACGCCCATCAAAGCCGCCCCGGCCAGATAACGCCCCGTTTGGCGCGGGTTTTCAAAGCTTTGCCACTGGAACCGGCGAGCGGAAAGCGACGAGATCAGCGCGCCCAAGATCACGCCACCGATGAGGCCCGTGCCGAACCCTGCGGGGATGGATGAGGCGGCGACGGTCCAAAACAGCGTTTCGGCGGAGGGCGAGGTGAAGGACAGGCTTTCCATCGCGATCGGGTCGAATTCATCAAACAACACATAGCCGGTGCCGATCCACGCCAAAGGCACCAAAAGGCCGATCAATGCCCCCAGTGCAAGATCACGGCCACGTGCGGAGAAGCGCCAGGCGGCCAGTGCCGCGCCCCCGGCCAAAATCACGGTCCAGATCACCGCAGACCCGGGCAGCGTGGCGGAGTGCAGCGGCACGGTGATCGCGCCAAGTGTCGTGCGCAACGGGGCCAAGATACCTTTCAGTGTGGCATGGGCGACGACGGCGAACACCACCAAGACAAGTGCGGCGCGCAGGTTGCCAGAGCCCGTCAATACGGTGAGCCGGGACACACAGCCACGGGTCAACACCATGCCCGCACCAAACATCAGCCCGCCAAGGATGATCGCCACCCACGGCAGGTCGGCGGCGAGGAAGCGGTGCGCGTCGAAACTGATGAGGCCTTGGGCGACGGCGAGCTGCGTGCCCAAAATGGCGGTCGAAAGCCCCGCGAGCCAAACCCCGGCGGCGTCGCGACGCTCGCCTATGGGGCCGGCCACCGCACGGCGGAAACAGAATTTTGACACTTCGGCCAAGACGCCAAAAGCAAGGCCAAGGGCCAAGCCCAAAAGGATTGCCGCTTGGCGTGGCAGAATGTCTAGCCCGAGGGTCTCGTACATGGGTCCGTCTCCGAGGTCTGCTGTGCGTGGAATATTCGTCTTGATAAAGGCCAATTGTACGGCTTTGCAATCTTGAAGCTGTTCCAAGCGGCGGCGGTATGAGGAACATTGTTCCTGAACAGGCCAAATTCTCCGGCACCCCATTTCGTGGGTGTATCGTGATATGGCACAAAAAAACGCGCAGGCGAGACCTGCGCGTTTTTCGTTTTTATTGACGGGGCTGACTTAGCGGCCGCGAATGCGCGGGTCCAAAGCGTCACGTAGCCCGTCACCGATATAATTCACCGCCAAAACGGTCAGCGAGATCGCCAGACCCGGCCAAATCACCCGCTCGGGGTATTGTTGGATCATGTCCTTGGCATCAAACAACAACCGCCCCCAGGTTGGGAAATCCGGTGGGAAGCCGAGGCCCAGAAAGGACAGCGCAGATTCAGTGATGATCGCATTGGCGATGCCCAACGTGGCCGAAACCATGATCGGCGACATGATATTGGGTAGGATGTGACGCAGCACGACGCGACGGCTTGGCGTGCCAATCGAGCGGGCCGCCAGCACATATTCGCGTTCTTTGAGGGCCAGAACATCACCGCGCACGATCCGCGCGGTCTGCATCCAAGAGGTGATGCCGATCACGAACACGATGAGGACGAAAATTCCGGTCTCAAGCCCGAACATCGCCCGCAACGGATCGCGAAACAGCATGATGATCACCAGCAAAAGCGGCAACAGCGGCAGGGCCAAAAACAGATCGGTGAAGCGCATCAACAGCCCGTCGAGCCGTTTCCAATACCCCGCCAAAACCCCCACGAAGGTGCCTAAAACCAAGGACAGCCCCATCGCGGTCAGGCCAACGGAAATCGAGGTCTGCCCGCCCTTGAGCATCCGGGCCAAGATGTCGCGACCCAATTGATCGGCGCCAAACGGATGCGCCAAAGAGGGGCCTTTGTTGCGGGCTCGGAAGTCGATGTAGGTCGGGTCGATTTTCCACAGGTAGGGGCCAAGATAGACCGCCGCGATGATAAAGATGAAAAAGATCAGTCCGGCCATCGCGCCTTTGTGGGTTTTGAACTGGTCCCACACGTCCCACCATTGATTGCGGGGCGGACGGTCGGCCTGGGTCTGTGCGGTTGCGTCGGTCATATGATGGGCCTCAGTCGTAGCGGATGCGGGGATCGAGGATGCCGTAAAGAATATCCGCGATGAGATTGAAAAGAACGATGAGCACAGCGAAGATGAAGGTCAGCGTTTGCACCATTGGCGCGTCAGAGGCGTAGATGGCAGTGATCAACATCTGCCCCAACCCATTCACCTGAAACACCTGCTCGGTGATGATCGCGCCGCCGAAAATCGTCGGCACCCCCAGCGCAATGACGGTGACCACCGGGATCATCGAATTGCGCAGCACATGGGAGAGCACCACAATTTTTTCCGACATGCCTTTGGCGCGGGCGGTGCGAACGTAATCCTGGTTGAGGTTGTCCAGCATTGAGGCCCGCATGAACCGCGAGATTTGCGCGGCGTTGTACAGGGCCAAAACCGAAACCGGCATGATCATCTGTTTGACCTGATACCAGAAGCTGCTCCAATCGGTGACGGTGTGGGTGGTGTCATAAATCGACGGGAACCATTGCAAGATCACCGAGAAGACCACGATCAACAAGACGCCGGAAAAGAAAGTGGGGATGGAAAAGCCGATCATCGAAATGAACGTGCCGATTTGGTCGAACCACGAATATTGTTTGTAGGCGGAAATGATGCCGATCGGCAGGGCGATCAGGATGCCAATGACATAGGACAGGCCAACAACCCAAAGCGTTTGCGGCATCCGTTCGGCCACCACCGTCATCACCGGCGAACGCGATTGGAACGAGATGATCCTCTGTTTGCCCTCGGCGAAATCGGTGCCGAACAGGTGATCCCACGCGACTTGCGGTTCAACGACAAAGAACTGGTAGAGCCAGTTCAAAAACCGAATATGAACGGGTTCGCCCAGACCCAAGGCCTCGCGCATTTTCTCTTTGACCTCGGGCGGCACGGTGAGCGGGATCGAAGACATCGGATCGCCCGGTGCCAAGTCAAGCAAAAGAAAGATCACCAAAGAGATGAACAGAAGCGTCGGGATGGAGATCAGCAATCGACGGATCGTGTAATTGAGCATGGGCGGCGCCTCGGTTCAGGTCTTTGTCTTGGATGAAAAAGGTGCCCCGCCGTCGCGCGGCGGGACACCAAAAGATCAGAGATTTACTTTTCGCGATACCAATCGGCAGCATTCCAAAGCTCGGAATCCCACGAGTTCATGATCACGCCGCCCAAAGTGTTGGAGGCCGCAGACACACGACCGCGATAGACCAGCGGGATGATCGCATAGTCTTGCATCAACATGTCGTTCATCGCTTTGGCAAGCTCCGCACGTTTCTCAAGCTCGCCGGTTTTGGCCATTTCAGCCACCAGTTCGTCGAACTCAGGGGTGCAATAGCGCGGCATGTTGTTGCCTTGCCATTGGGTTTCCGGGCGCGGGGCCTGAACGCAGGCCCAGTTGGCCATGTAGGCTTCCGGGTCAGTGCCATCAAAGTTGTTGGCGTACATTTCGACGTCCGCAAAGAATTTTTGGAACGTATCGGGAGACCCCGCATCGCCACCAAAGAACACGGAGCTGTCGATGTTGCGCAGCTCGGTTTCGACACCGATTTCAGACCACCACTGTTTGATGATCGCTTGGAAATCCTGACGCACGGCGTTGGTCGAGGATTGGAACAACAGCGCCAATTTCTTGCCGTCTTTTTCACGGACGCCGTCGCCATTGGTGTCAACCCAACCGTCGGCTTCCAAGAGTGCTTTCGCGCCTTCGATGTCCTGAACCATGCAGGCGTCATTGGCGGTGGAGGCATAAATCGCCGGAGCGGGCAGCACGTTGCAGGTCACTTTGCCTGCCGCGCCATAGCCGATTTCGACCAACAATTCGCGATCAATCGCCATGGACAGAGCTTGACGCACGGCTTTGTCGGACAGGATCGGGTGTGGATGTGCTGCCGTGGCGCGTTCCTCCCCAAGGGCCGGATCAGGGTCGGTGTAGTTGACCATGATGCGCTCGACCAAGGTGCCAAAGGAGACTTCCAAATGGCCTTTGCCTTTGGATTCCATGTCGGCCAACACATCAGGCGCAAGCTGAAGGTTCCATGCGTAGTCAAATTCGCCGGTTTCCAAAACCGCACGACCTGCCGCCGCCGCATCGCCGCCGCCTTTGACGGTCGCGGTTGCAAAGGCCGGTTTCATCGGATCGCGGTAGTGCGTGTTGGCGGACATCGACACAACGTCGTTGGTCTTGAACTCGTCCACCACAAACGGGCCGGTGCCGATGGGCGCAAAGTTTTGATCGGTACAGGACGCCATCGCCGGGCCGGTACAGTCGGCAAACTGCGCCTTTTGAATGATCGGAGCCTGTGCGCCGACGAACGGACCATAGGGGAACGGTTTGGCGACAGAGAAATGGACGACAATCGTCAGCGCATCCGGGGTCTCGACATCAACCACGTCATTGTATTTCTCGGTCTGCGCGCAGCCGCCGCCTTCCGAGGTGCAATATTCCCATGTGAATTTCACATCTTCAGAGGTCAGATCGGAGCCGTCGGACCATTTCAGCCCCTCTTTTAGCTTCCATGTGATCGTTTTGAGATCTGCGGAGACGCCACCGTTTTCAACGGTCGGGACGCTTTCGGCCAAAAACGGCACCATCGCGCCGGTTTCGTCATAGCGCGCCAGCGGTTCAAGCACGAGGGAGCCGACTTCAAGCTCTTTCGTGCCGCCCGACAGATAGGGGTTCATCGTCGAGGGCGCTTGCCAGTAGATGATATTG